>SDBU01006264.1_pt1 | contig 14056 bp, 15 predicted proteins | sample 2277071 | NCBI WGS metagenome assembly SDBU01 (sample SAMN10397929, study PRJNA504765) | marine sediment metagenome | isolation source: marine sediment core GS08_GC12, 126 cmbsf | place: Arctic Ocean: Gakkel Ridge, Loki's castle | collected 2008
TTCCCGATATTTACCGGAATATAGGTCAGCCGGTTCTCATTCCCGGGGATATGGGGCGCTGTTCCTATATATTGGTGGGTACAGAAGCCGCAATGAAGGAGACCTTCGGCTCCACCTGCCATGGTGCCGGCAGGGTGCAGAGTCGGGCGGCGGCTAAGCGTAGCCTCAGAGGTGTCGATGTCGCCCAGGCGCTAGCCGCCAGGGGGATTACGGTTAAGACAGGTAGCCTGGGTTCACTGGCTGAGGAGGCTTCTGAAGCCTATAAGGATGTAACTGAGGTGGTTGATATCACCCATAAGGCAGGCATCTCCCGTAAGGTAGCCCGGACAACCCCCATCGGCGTGATTAAAGGATAGTAAACGGATATGAGCCTCAATCAGCCGGCATCCATTTATTTACCCGCACCAAGCCACCAGGGAATTATGTCACTGGAAGAAGCCATTACCCGGCGCAGGTCCGTAAGACATTTCACCCACGATACCCTCTCACTAGCCCAGCTATCCCAGTTATTGTGGGCTACCCAGGGCGTTACGGATACCTCATCAGGCGACAGAGCTGTTCCCAGTGCCGGGGCTACCTACCCACTGGAAATCTTTATTGTTTGTGGCGGGAATGGCATTGAGGGCGTAGATGACGGGATATACCACTACCATATAGCTCGCCATTCTTTAACTCGGCACCACAAAGGAGATGTAAGATTAGAGCTAGCCAGAGCGGCGCTGGGCGCGGAAAGTATTTACGAAGCCCCGGCAGCTCTAGTTATTTGCGCCGAATATGAGCGGACACTGGTGAGATATGGTACTAGAGGGCACCGGTATGTCCATATAGAAGTGGGGCATGCCGGACAGAATATCTATTTGCAGGCGGCTGCCCTCGGTCTGGCGACAGTAGCCGTCGGCGCTTTTACTGATGAACAGGTGAGAGAGATTTTACGGCTGGATAAGCAGTTTAAGCCTTTGTATATCATGCCGGTGGGTAAAGCAGCCTAAAATTGGCTCTGGTTGCCTCTGGTACAGTACTGATGTATCTACTCAGTGCCACTTTTCACGGGAATGTTACTTGCTTTCTGTTTCAGCAGCCAGTATTCTAAGCCATCAGCCAGTGCCAGCCAGCTAGCCTCAATGATATTGGCGGAACTGCCTACCGTTCGCCATTCCTCAACCCCATCGCTGGATTCAATAAGGACGCGCACCTGAGACTCGGTGCCGACACTCTCCTCAAGGATGCGTACCTTGTAGTCAACTAACCTGACCTGAGCCAGGCTGGGATAGAACTCTAATAACGCCTTGCGTAGTGCCTCATCCAGGGCATTAACCGGCCCCTTACCCTCAGCGGCAGTATGCATTACTTCGGTACCTACCTTTACCTTCACTATTGCCTCAGATAGCATCTCCCCCGTACTTTTTCGGGTAGGTGGGCGCCGCCTCTTCTCCACTACCACCATAAAATCAACCAGCTCAAAAGGGGGCTGGTAATCTGGCTTAGCCCGGTGTACCAGCAGTGAAAAGGAGGCTTCGGCATTGTCATACTGAAAGCCGCGACTCTCCAGCAGCTTAACCTGCTCTACTAGCTTCTGTGCCTCCTTACCACTCGGAGGTAAATCCACCCCCAGTTCCTTGGCCTTATATATGATATTCCCCTTGCCCGATAGCTCCGATACCAGCACTTTGGGCTGATTACCTACTCGGCTGGGGTCTATGTGCTGATAGCTCTCTGCCCACCTGGCCAAACCGGACACATGAAGCCCAGCCTTGTGGCTAAAGGCACTGGAGCCGACATAGGGTAAGGAGGCATCAGGGATAAGGTTGGCCAGTTCTGATATATAGTGTGCTACCTCGGTTAATTTGGCTAACTGGGCATCAGTAACGCACTCAACACCCAGTTTGAGCTTCAACACCGGGATAATGGAGCAAAGATTGGTATTACCGCAGCGCTCACCATAGCCGTTAATAGTGCCCTGAATCTGACTAACCCCGGCGTTCACCGCCACCAGGGTATTAGCTACCGCCAGTTCACTATCATTATGAGCATGAATGCCCAATGGCACATTAGTTAGCTTTCGGGCTGCCTCCACGGCGCTTGTTATCTCGTCGGGCAGGGCGCCGCCGTTGGTATCACACAGTATCAGGCAATTAGCCCCGGCCTCGGCAGCAACTACCAGAGAACGCAGGGCATAATCAGAGTTAACTTTGAAGCCATCAAAGAAGTGCTCGGCATCAAAGAAAACGGTAAGACCCTTTGCCCTGAGATACCCTATTGAGTCGGCAATCATGTTAAGGTTTTCATCCAGGGTGGTTTCTAAAACCTGGGTAACCTGCAATTCGGAGCTTTTGCCGACAATAGTAACTACCTTCACCCCGGCGCCAGCCAGCGCCCGCAGGTTAGCGTCGGTCTCGGCTTTAGCCTTGGGTCGTCGGGTGCTGCCGAAAGCAACCAACACCGAATGGGTAAGAGCCAGGCCTGGTGCCTTCTTAAAGAACTCAACATCCTTGGGATTTGAGCCGGGCCAGCCGCCTTCGATAAAGTGGATACCTAACTCATCGAGCTTTTGGGCAATATGAAGCTTATCCACTACCGAGAAGGAAATACCCTCTCGCTGTGCCCCATCCCGCAGGGTGGTATCATAAAGCTGAACTGAGGGCAATTTCTAGCCTCCTACCTTCCCGGTGATTAAGTCCCCCATCTCCTTTGTCCCCACCTTTGTTTTACCTTCAGCCATTATATCATAGGTGCGGTAACCCTGCTGTAAGACCTCGTCAACCGCCGCCTCGATAGTCTCAGCTTCCTTTACTAAGCTTAAGGAGTGGCGCAGCATCATGGCTACACTGAGAATGATGGCGGTGGGGTTAGCCATATTCAGTCCGGCACGGCGTGGGGCACTGCCGTGAATAGGTTCATACATACCGAAGATATTGACCCCTGCCTGCGGCACCTCGGCCAGACTGGCGGAGGGCAGCATCCCCATGGAGCCCGCCAGCATTGATGCCTCATCAGTGAGGATATCACCGAACATGTTCTCGGTAACCAGCACATCAAAGTAGGTAGGGTTCTGGATAAGTCGCATGGCACAGGCATCTACCAGCATATGCTCCAGCGCCACATCGGGGTAGCCTGCCGCCACTTCTACAGCTACCTGCCGCCATAATCGGGAGGATTGCAATACATTGGCTTTATCCACGGAGGTCAACTTCTGGCGCCGGGTGCGTGCCAGTTCAAAGCCAACCCTGACAATACGCTCAATTTCCTGCTCGGAGTAGGTCATGGAATCAGTTGCCCGCCTCCCCCGGGAGGTCCGCCACTGTCTTTTGGGTCGGGCGAAGTAAAGCCCGCCGGTAAGTTCACGCACAAAGATAAAATCTACCCCGTCAATAACCTTCGGTTTGAGATTGGTATTATCAACCAGCGCCGGATAGACCTTGACCGGGCGCAGATTAGCGAACAGCCCCAGATCCTTCCGCAGCGCCAGGAGGCCATCTTCAGGGTGTACCTTAGCTTTGGGGTCATCCCACTTGGGACCACCCACGGCGCCAAGCAATACTGCATCACACTGTTTACATATCTTCAGGGTATCGTCAGGTAGAGCGGTGCCGGTCTTATCAATAGCGACTCCGCCCACCAGCCCATACTTCAGGTTAAAGGTATGTCCCAACCGGTTGCCTGTTGTCTGTAACACCTTGATGCCTTCGGTGGTAACCTCGGGGCCAACACCATCACCGGGTAAAACTGCCAGGTCAAACTTCACGCTGAACCCTCCTCGTGGCTATTCTTTGCTTGGTATATTCAATCAGCCCACCGGCGGAAATTAGCTCTGCCATGAAATCGGGGTAAGGCTCGGCGGTAAAGGTCATGCCATTGGTCAGGTTTGTTATCCTGCCGCTGGAGAGCTCAACCTCCAGAATATCGCCGGCGTTGGTGTTAGCCACCGCCGCCTCGCACTCAAGCAAAGGCAGACCGATGTTTATGGCATTGCGGAAAAAGATACGGGCAAAGCTCCTGGCTATCAGGCAGGAGATACCGGACGCTTTAATCGCCAGCGGGGCGTGCTCCCGTGACGAGCCGCAGCCAAAGTTAGTCGTCGCCACTATTATATCCCCCGGCTGTACTCTCTTCACAAAATCCTGGTCTATATCCTCCATGCAGTGCTTGGCCAGCTCCGCCGGGTCAGATAGACTTAAATAGCGCGCCGGTATAATCACATCCGTATTAACATCCGCCCCGTATTTGTGAACTTTACCTTTTAGCATAAGACGCTCTCCTTATCTAGAAGACTTTTGGGGAACGCGATAATTCGGTATTAGACTTCTATATACTCGGTAAATGATACCGGCTCGGGGAAAGGTGAACCGTCTTTTGCCAATCCCTCGAGATGAAAAGTGATAGCCTCTTTGATATTCTTTTCTGCTTCTTCATGAGTTTTGCCGGTGGCGATACAACCTGGTATGTCTGGAGAGTAAGCTGAGTAATTACCATTTGCCTTTTCAAATATGACCAAATATTTATGCATAAGCTACTCCTTAAGAAGTTTTGCCTGCTTTAGAATACTGCTTAGTGTTCCTGGTGCTAAGTCATGGTTTAGATTACCAGCGATGGTAACCCGCCCTGGCTTTGTCGGATGCTTGTATTGGCGGTGGCTGCCACGAGTGGCAACAATATACCAGCCATCATCCTCAATCATCCTGATTATATCACGAACCTTCATACGGTTTGGTATTCCATGTTGCTTTGGAGATTATTTACTAACCCCTCACCCTTTATCCCTCTCCCCTTGCCAAGGGGAGAGGGAAGGAAATTTCTTAAAGGGGCTTCGCCCCTTTTAATCCTCTAGCACCATATTTATGAACTTTGCCTTTTAGCAATATAAATACTCCTAATTAAAAAACTTCTTTTATAATCTTGTTCACTCCAGAAATAAGCTCTTTAACTTCCTCTTCTGTAGGTTCACGCTCCTTCTTATGTGAACATAAATTCCTTATAGAACCAAGATACTCTACCTTTTTCCAAGTCTGTAGGTCATAGATTTCATCACCCTTTAAAGGATTATTCATGTCTGAAATCGTAGGATTTTTTTATTCACAGGTATATGATGGTTTTGCATTACCTTCTGCAGGTGATTTTCCAGAATGACTCCCGCTAAAGAACCTGCCGCACGCACGTTGATTTTCAGTAACTCTTCCGCAGTTACTAACTCCTTGTCCTGTAATTCAGACAATAGAGAGCCTTGAACATCTGATAATACAGAATCAACTCGAGTTTCTAGCGAATGTAGAATCTGCAATTGGTTATACACCTTTATTGCTGTAACGTTGTGTATGTCCCAGTAGGGACCTTCTAAAACGGATTTTCTCGCACCAATACCCATAATGAAATCTTGAATGACATAATTTTGGGCATTTGTTAATTTTCTTTTTGGATCAATCTTGTAATAGCTAATAAATTCCTCCAGTCGGTCATTCGCTAGAATCTCAACAATTTTTAGTGCCCTTGTGTACCAATTCTGATATTCCATACCAAACTTAAAGATATCAGCCTTTTTTGTTTTCGCAGCCAATTCACAAATTTCTATGGCTTCCTTAATCAGCTCTTGTAAGCCCTTCTTTAGTTCTTCTCTTTTGTCCATTTATCACACCTCCACCAAAGCCTTCTCAAAGTCCTTTACTTTGGGTAGCTTTCTCCTCAGCCCTAAATCTCATCCGGGCCAGTAATCTTGCCCATTATAGCACTGGCGGCGGCAACAGCGGGATTGGATAGGTAAACCTCTGATTTGGGGCTGCCCATCCTGCCCACAAAGTTACGGTTGGTCGTAGAGATGCACCGTTCGCCATCAGCCAGAACGCCCATGTGACCACCGAGACAGGGGCCACAGGTCGGGGTGCTGACCGCTGCCCCGGCCTTAATAAATAAGTCTATTAGTCCTTGAGTGGAAGCATCAAGATATACCTGCTGTGAACCGGGAACAATAATACAGCGTACCCTCGGGTGTATCTTTCTCCCTTTCAATATCTGGCCGGCAATCCGCAAATCGTCAAGACGACCGTTGGTGCAGCTACCGATTACGGCTTGATTGATTTCTATCTCCCCTACCTGGTTCACCGGCCTGGCGTTAGCTGGAGAGTGGGGTACGGCAACCTGGGGCTCAATAGTCGAGGCATCATATTCAATCACCTGGCTGTATCCAGCATCATTATCGGCTTCATAGACATTATAAGGGCGTTTTGCCCGAGACTTTATGTAAAGTTGCGTCTTATTATCTACCCTGAAGATTCCAGCTTTGGCGCCGGCTTCAACCGCCATATTAGCCATGGTAAACCGACCATCCATCGGCAGGGTATCTATGGCCTCACCGGTAAACTCCATTGCGGCATATAAGGCACCGTCGACGCCAATATCGCCAATGGTATACAGGATTAAGTCCTTGCCTCCCACCCATTCTCCCAACTGTCCATGATAAACAAACTTAACCGTCGGCGGTACTTTTATCCAGATGTCGCCGGTGGCCATGGCGGCGGCAATATCAGTTGACCCCATACCGGTGGAGAAGGCGCCTAAAGCACCGTAGGTGCAGGTGTGTGAATCGGCCCCAATAACCACATCCCCCGGCAGTACCAGCCCCCGTTCCGGTAGCAGCACATGCTCAATACCCATCTGCCCTACTTCAAAGTGCAGTGCCTTTTGCTCATAACAAAACTCACGCATCAGCTTTGCCTGCTCTGCGGAGGCAATGTCCTTATTAGGTACAAAGTGGTCAGGCACCATTACTATCTTTTTGGGGTCAAAGACTTTATCTACCCCGAGGCGCCGAAACTCCCTTATGGCAATGGGGGCGGTAATGTCATTGGCTAGAACCAGGTCTACCTGGACATTTATGAATTCGCCCGGGCTTACCTTCTTTTTACCACTGTGGGCAGCGAGTATCTTCTCAACTAGAGTCACTGTAGTTTCTCCTTATTCAACAGGTAATGAATTAACCCGAGAGAGACTTTCATCGGATAGAACGAGGGAGCAGTAATACAATCAATATTACACCAGTAGTAACCGCCGAGAGTAAGTATAGGCCGGCACCAGCGGCCAGCCCGATGGCAGCTACTGACCATATAGTGGCGGCGGTGGTTAATCCCTCAACCACACCTTCCCCCCGGCGTAGAATAGCCCCGGCGCCAAGGAAGCCAATTCCCGCCACTACTCCAGCGGCGACCCTGGATGTATCACCGGCGGCGCCAAACCCGTAGATGGAAACTATGGTAAATAGGGCGGCTCCAGCACAGATAAGGATGTGTGTTCTCAGTCCGGCGGGCTTAGCGGCTCTCTCTCGCTGGTAACCAATAATTGCTCCCAGTGCTGTCGCCAGCAGGAGGCGCAGAACCATTTCTACCTCAATTGGCATCTGGTCACCCCCGTCAAAAACCTACCCCACCCCTCTCTTAGCCGCTAATAACCGATTAAGGGCATTCATGTAAGCTTTGGCACTGGCGACAATAATGTCGGTATCAGCTCCTCGTCCGGTATAGGTTATACCATCACTTTCTATTCTAATCAGCACCTCACCGATGGCATCAATACCCTCGGTTACTGAGTTAACACTAAATTCAGTAAGTACATTAGGGATGCCCACCAGCCGGTTAATCGCCTGATATATGGCATCTACCGGGCCGGTACCCAGGGCGGCATCGGCTAGAACCTGACCATCAGGGGCAATAATTTGGACTGAGGCGGTAGGAATACCCCTATCTCCACAGGACACTTGAACGCGGTCGAGGTGATAGACTTCAGACACAGTGCGTAGCTCCTGGGCAATAAGCGATTCAATATCTCTGTCGGTAATGTCCTTCTTCTTATCCGCCAGCTCTTTAAATGCGGCGAAGGCATGGTTAAGGTCTTCCTCGCTCAAGCTATAGCCTAATTCGGCCAATCGCTCCTTAAAGGCGTGCCGCCCGCTGAGCTTGCCCAGCACCAGGCTACTGGCTGGTATGCCTACCGTTTTCGGGTCCATTATTTCATAGGTTATGGGCATCTTGATTACGCCATCCTGGTGTATTCCTGATTCATGGCTAAAGGCATTAGCCCCCACAATTGCTTTATTGGATTGCACCAGAAAACCGGTTAGCTCACTTACCAGTCGGCTGGTCCGATAGATTTGCTTGGTATTAATGTTGGTAGCAAGATTAAAAAAGTCCTTATGGGTCTTGATAGTCATTACAATCTCTTCAAGCGAGGCATTGCCGGCCCTTTCGCCGATACCATTAATGGTGCACTCCACCTGTCTGGCTCCCCGCTTGAGTGATTCCAGGCTATTAGCCACCGCCAGCCCCAGGTCATTATGGCAGTGAACGCTAACTATAGCCCGATTAATATTGGGCACATTTTGGAAAATTCCCTCAATGAGGCGGCCAAACTCATCAGGGATAGCGTAGCCCACGGTATCAGGGATATTGACCGTAGTGGCGCCGGCATCAATAACTGCCTGTAAGATTTGATAGAGGTAGGCAGGCTCAGTGCGGCTGGCATCCATCGGTGAAAACTCAACATCATCAACGTATTTCTTGGCCCGAGCCGCCATGGTGCGGGACCTCTCCAAAACCTCCTCGCGGCTCTTCTTGAGTTGATGAAGCAGGTGTATATCTGAAGAAGACAGAAACACGTGGATGCGCGGGTGCTCAGCCTCCCTCACCGCTTCCCATGCCCGGTCTATCGCCTCAGCGTTGGCATGGGCTAGGGCGCAAATTATGGGAGTGCGCACCTCCTTGGCAATAAGGCTTACCGCCTCAAAATCACCCGGCGAGCTGATGGGAAAGCCGGCCTCAATAACATCTACCCCCAGCCTTTCCAGTTGCCGGGCTATCTCCAGCTTTTCCTGAATATTCAGCATTCCCCCCGCCGCCTGCTCCCCATCCCGCAGGGTAGTATCAAATATAATTACCCTATCCATAGCTATTCCTCTGCGTTCCTCACTCCCAGTTTAGCTGTCTACTTCCCCTTCAGCCACGGCATCATCTTTCGTAGCTCTTTACCAATCTCTTCAATCGGGTGTTCGGCATCCAGGCGCTTCAGGGCATTGTGGACCGGGCGGCCGGCCTGGTTTTCCAGAATCCACTCTTTGGCAAAGCTGCCGTCCTGAATTTCAGCCAGGATTTGCTCCATTTCCTCTTTAACCATGTCATCAATTACCCTTGGGCCGCGGGTATAGTCACCATACTCGGCGGTATCACTAACCGAGTAGCGCATATAGCTCAAGCCTCCCTGATAGATAAGGTCAATGATAAGCTTAAGCTCATGGAGAATTTCAAAGTAAGCTATCTCCGGCTGATAGCCAGCTTCAATCAGCGTCTCAAACCCGGCCTTGATTAGAGATGAAATCCCGCCGCACAATACGGCCTGTTCACCAAAAAGGTCAGTCTCGGTCTCTTCAGCGAAGGTGGTTTCAATGACGCCGGCTCGGCTACAGCCGATGCCCTTGGCATAGGCGAGGGCTATATCCTTTGCCTTACCTGAAGCATCCTGATAAACGGCAACCAGCGCTGGTGGGCCAACCCCCTCGGTATAGAGTTGCCTCAGGATATGGCCGGGGCATTTGGGGGCTATCATGGTAACATCAATGTCAGGTGGCGGGACAATCTGCCCATAATGGATGTTAAAGCCATGCCCAAACAGCAAGGTCTTACCCGGCGCTAGCCCTTTTTCAATTGATTGGGAATAGATGTCTCGGTGCAAGTTGTCAGGCGCCAGCAGTACAATAATATCAGCTTTCTGGGCTGCCTCAGCCGCCGTTGTCACATCAAAGCCGGCAGCTTTAGCATTCTTCCAGCCCGGAGTCCCCTCGGCTTCCGCCACTACCACCTGAACGCCACTATCCCTGAGGTTTTGCGCCTGGGCATGCCCCTGACTCCCGTAGCCGATAATGCCAACTACCTTCCCATCAAGCAATTTCAAGTTGCAATCACCATCATAATATATTGTAGCCATAAGTTCCCATCTCCTTTATTTAAAATTATGAGTCAACCCCACCCCTTGATTCAGGGTGCTTGGTGGCGGTTATGCCACCTTTTTATCACGGGTCTTGGCTAATCTTTCTTGTACCGGCAGTGGTCCTGGACTTCCCCGGGTCATTGCGATACGACCCGTTCTGGTCACTTCCCTGACGCCAAAACCGCGCAGTAAATTAAACAAGGAATTGATTTTCTCCTCATCCCCGGTAACCTCAATTGTTACCGAATCCGAGGCAACATCCACTATATTGGCTCTAAATATATCCACGATTTGCATAATCTCGCTTCGGTTAGCAGCAGTCGCCTTTACTTTAATCAAGGCTAATTCCCGAGCAATTATATCATCTCCGGTAATATCAGATACCTTGACCACGTCTATCGTCTTATCTAACTGCTTTCTAACCTGTTCCACCATTGTCGTTGACCCATCAACGACGATAGTCATCCGTGATAAATGGGGTAGTTCGCTATGCCCGACGGCAATACTTTCAATATTAAAGCCGCGCCTTCGGAAAAGGCTTGCCATCCGGTTAAGCACGCCAGGCTTATTCTCCACTAGAGCAACTAGGGTGTGCTTCGTCGTGGCCATACCCCCACCTCCTTCTTAGGCTCTTCGATAACCTCGGCTAAAGAAGCCCCCGGCGGCACCATAGGATAGACATTCTCCTCTGGTTCCACCGAAAAATCTATTAAGAAGGGACCTTGATGTTCCATAGCTTGCTCAATAGCCGGGACTACTTCTTCCTTATGTTTCACCCTTAATCCGGGGAGGCAATATCCTTCAGCAATCTTGACGAAGTCGGGACAGGATAAGGGGGTGGCTACGTATCGTTTTCCGTAGAACAATTCCTGCCATTGCCTCACCATGCCTAGAAAGCCGTTATTGATAATGGCTATCTTAACTGCCACATTCTCTTGAACTATGGTGGCTAGTTCCTGTATCGTCATCTGGAAACCACCGTCACCGGCCACACACCAGACAATGCTATCCGGACAGCCTACCTTGGCTCCCATAGCTGCCGGAAGCTCAAATCCCATCGCCCCCAAGCCACCGGATGAGATTAGACTATTTGGCTTATTATAGCAATAATGTTGAGCTGCCCACATCTGGTTCTGACCTACGCCGGTAACAATAATAGCCTCCCCCTGTGTTACCTCATATATTTTACGAATGACAAACTGGGGCAGGAGCCCTTCACCGTCTCTAATTTCTGTTGACGGGTGCTCCTTTCGCCAATCATCAAGTTGTTGAATCCAATCAGTATGGTTCCCGGGCGTAAGCAGTTTATTTAAGGCGGTTAGGACTGTCTTCACATCGCCAACTATCGGTACATCAACGCGCACGTTTTTACCGATTTCGGCCGGGTCAATATCAATATGGATAATGTGGGCATGAGGCGCGAAGCCACTTACCTTAGCCGTAGCTCTATCATCAAACCTCATCCCGATAGCAATAACGACATCAGCCGTGTCAACCGCCATATTAGCATAAGCCATACCGTGCATGCCTAGCATACCATAACTTAGAGCATGAGACTCGGGGAAACAGCCAATGCCCAATAAAGTAGTCACCACCGGCATTTGCACTGTCTCGACTAACTGCTTAAGTTCAGCGTATGCCCCGGAGATAACTACTCCCCTACCAGCAATAATGAGCGGTCGCTGAGCTTCATTTATCAGCTTGGCTGCCTTCTTAATCTGCGCCGGGTGCCCCTGGAGCGTTGGCTTATAGCCGGGCAAATCCACTTTGCTTGGGTAATGAAATTCCGTCTGGTCAATAAACACATCTCGTGGTATATCAATGAGCACCGGCCCCGGTCGCCCGCTCCTCGCCAGGTGAAAAGCCTCCTTAACTACTCTAGCCAGTGAACCCGTATCAAGGACAAGGTAGTTATGCTTGGTAATGGGTACCGTGATACCGGTAATATCTACCTCCTGGAAGGCATCCTTACCAATAAAGGGTCTGGCTACCTGACCGGTTATGGCCACTACTGGTGACGAATCAAGGTGAGCGTTGGCAATGCCGGTTACCAGGTTGGTTGCCCCCGGGCCGGAGGTAGCCAGGCATACACCTACTCTGCCGGTAGCCCGGGCATAGCCATCAGCGGCGTGGGCGGCACCCTGCTCATGACGCACCAGAATATGGCGGAGCTGAGGATATTGGGGAAAGGTATCGTATAGTGGCAAAACAACGCCGCCAGGGAGACCAAAGATAACCTCTACCCCCTCCTTTATCAGGCTCTCGCATAAAATTTGGGCACCACTTAACTTCATAATAGCTTTCCTTATCCGCTAAACACGGCTCCAGTGTTAGCCGAACCCACCTTCTCGGCGTAATACTTGAGATAGCCGGTTTTTACTTTAGGCTCAAAATCAGCTAGCCGTGCTAGACGCTCGAATATCTCCTTATCAGTAAGCTCTACTTCAAGCTTATAATTAGGAATATCAATCTTGATTATATCACCGTTGCGTAAGGCAGCAATAGGCCCCCGGCTAGCCGCCTCGGGGGAGACGTGACCTATAGCCGCTCCCCGAGTCGCTCCCGAAAAGCGCCCGTCAGTTATCAGGGCTACCTCTTTATCCATACCCATACCGCTTAGGATGGAAGTAGGCGTGAGCATCTCTCTCATCCCCGGTCCGCCTTTGGGTCCCTCATAACGGATGACCACTACCTCCCCCGGTTTTATGCTGCCACTCATGATAGCTGTGGTGGCTTCTTCTTCAGAGTTGAAAATCCGGGCGGCTCCCTGATGAACCATCATCTCCGGGGCTACCGCAGCCCTCTTTACCACCCCCCCGTCTGGCGCCAGATTGCCAAAAAGGATAGCGATACCCCCCGTAGTTGAGTAAGCATTGGTCGTGGAGTGGATAACCTCCCTATCCACCACCCGGCTGTCAGCAATAATCTCAGCTACGGATTTGTCCGCTACCGTTCGGGACGCCAACTTTAATAACCCCTGCAGCTCTCTCATCACCGCCGATATACCACCAGCCCGGTCTAAGTCCTCAAGGTGATTATCACCGGCTGGGCTTAGCTTACACAGGTAAGGGGTGCGCTCACTTATCTCGTTTACCATAGACAGGGGCAAATCAATCCCTGCCTCGTGAGCTACCGCTAAAAGGTGCAAGATTGAGTTGGTGCTACCGCCCAGTGCCATATCAACGGTAAAGGCATTATGAATAGAGTCCTTATTTATTATATCTCGGGGACGAATATTATTAGCTAGCAGTTCCATAATTTGTTGCCCGGCTTTCTTAGCTAAATGGCCTCGCCTGGCATCTACCGCCGGAATAGTGCCATGACCCGCCAATCCCATGCCCATTGCCTCGGTTAAGCAATTCATGGTATTAGCGGTGAACATGCCGGCACAACTACCGCAACCGGGGCAGGCAAGCTCCTCCAGCTGCTCCAGTTCCTCAGCCGTCATTTGTCCACTGGCTACTTTTCCCACCGCCTCAAAGAGAGAGCTGAGGTCAACCTGCTTAATGCCATTATAGCTACCCAGACGCCCGGCCAGCATGGGCCCACCGCTAATAAAGATAGCCGGTAGATTCAGCCTTACCGCGGCCATAAGCATCCCCGGGACTATCTTGTCGCAATTAGGAATGAAGACTAAAGCATCAAAGGCATGAGCCTCAGCCAGGATTTCCACAGAGTCAGCGATTAGTTCCCGGCTGGGCAGACTATATTTCATACCCGGGTGGTTCATGGCAATGCCATCACACACGGCAATGGTATTAACCTCAAAGGGAATCCCACCTCCGCTGTGCACCCCAGCCTTAACTGCCTCGGCGATACCCCGTAAGTGTATATGTCCCGGCACAATCTCGCTAAAGCTATTAATAATACCTACAAAGGGCTTATCCATATCAGCTTGACCACAGCCTACGGCATGCAATAAAGCCCGGTGTGGCGCCCGCTCTATACCCTTTTTAACCGCATCGCTTTTCATAACTTGCCCTTACTCAATAATTAAAAAACCGTCCCTGTGGGGACGGACTAGGTCTCCGAAATCCCACCTTCAGCCCTATGGCGACAATTTAACATAGTGCCTATTTATTGTCAAGTAAACTCC
>SDBU01006265.1_pt1 | contig 14054 bp, 15 predicted proteins | sample 2277071 | NCBI WGS metagenome assembly SDBU01 (sample SAMN10397929, study PRJNA504765) | marine sediment metagenome | isolation source: marine sediment core GS08_GC12, 126 cmbsf | place: Arctic Ocean: Gakkel Ridge, Loki's castle | collected 2008
GCACCGATTACTAAATCACTATTAACATCAAACTTGGAATTAGCCGCATCCTCGAATTGAGGGTCGACCTCTTGAGAATTAGGTCCTTTGAAACTTTTGTTATTGCCGGTATCGAACCAAGGATTCGTAAGTGGTACACCAGCGACGGACCAGGCTACTGAATGGTCTGAATATAAAACTGTGCCATCGCCGGCACCTTGAAGATTGACAGCAAAGTCGGCGGCAGCAGCTGGCATAAATATATTATTGCACTCAACTAAAACGACGCCAGCAGTGTCCGTCTGTATCCCAGCAAAAGATTGATTATAAAAAGTGCAGTTCTTGACAGTAAGCAATCCCCCAGAACCGTCATATATGCCATAATTTCCCCCGATAAACGTAGTATTGATAAAATTACTTCCCGCACCGCCATTAATGCCATATTGAGCGGCATCGGCATTAATTACGCAATTTATTGTAGAAACTTGGATTGAGGAAAAAAGCATAGTATAACTACCCCAACCAAGCCCAAACCAACAGTCAATAATAGCGTGATAACCACCATTAAAAGCTATTGCTCTATAACCAACGTCTAACTTGCAGCCCGCCCAGGATATAGCAAAACTACTGGCATCCAATAAAAACAAATCATTCGTGGCATTCCCGTCGGTCCCATGAGGATAGAATCCATTAAGTTCAACTGCTTCCATGCCACTCATGTTAATTAAAGGCCAGGCACAACCATCGCCGTCGAGTTCTATCCAGCGTTGACCAGGCGTTCCCCACTGGACATCCCAGGCACTAGAGTAATAAACTCCGCCAGGAAACTTATCGCCCGGCGTGTCTATAAAAGCATTGACTGTGACTTCGTTGTTATGACTTCTGTCACCTGTGCAAGCCCAGACAAAAGCCTCTGCCGATAAATCCTGATTCTTATTCACCCAAATAGTTCTTGATTCCGTCGTTGTCGCGTCCGGGACGATAGTAATTTCATCGATTCCGTTGACCGAAGTCCATTCATCAACCGCTACCGATAAAGTCGCCAATGCCCCACCCACCTTGATGTCGATATACGTCTTAGTTTCATCGCCGAGACTCAAAAGAGATTTTTCTGTGTGTATTACGGTTGAACTATCGACCTGCAAAATTCTAACCCAATCCTCCCAATCCTCCGCAGGGTCATGCGGACCGGTAGGGTCTTGTCTGTACACGTGCATATATAAGCCAACCATCTCGGCGGTGAACACTTCATTATCACAGGTAAATTTCGACCACCCCGGTTCAGCGACGTCATCTTCATCATAAGCACAGGTTTGATATTCGGATACCAGCGGACCGCCCGTCGCTGTCATATACCACAACATCTGAGCCGCTGTCGGGGGAATACTGGCTGTTCCGGCCCCGGTGACTCTGTTTCCTCCCCCGCCGAGGTCATCACTAGCATCGACAAGGTCAAGAATAAAGTGTAAGGTATCCCCCATTAAGCCCTCCCGAATATCCCGGCTATTCGACCTATAGCACGTTTGAAGATACCCCTTTTCGATTCAACGTCGGCGGTCGCAACTATGACTTCCAGCTCCGGACCTTCAATGACCGGCTCTACCGCTACCTTTACGAAATACTTGACCTCATCCTTTTCCGAATCACCCCCAGGGTCAGGAATAACATCAGGATTACCGCCCCAAACAACGTCCGGCTTAACTATACCCCCTAATGTCAAAGCACTTTTAATCTCATCGACCCGGCCCTGTCGCTCAGCCGCCAACCGCTCTTTAATTAACTTGGTGAAATAATGAATGCCCGCAACCGAATAGGCACGGCTGGTAAATTCGCCTATTATCTGTGCGCGGGACAGCGAAATTCTACTCTGCTTGAACGATTCGTATGACATGCCCCGAAGATCGACCGGTAGGACCAAAAATATGTTAAAAATAATTAAATGTTAAGATGGGTAAGGTAAAAATAACATAGGCGGCAGGAATCGAACCTGCGACACATGATCTCTTTTAACGCGCGCCGCACTGCTCTACCACTGAGCTACGCCTATGGTGTTATACAAAAAGACAACTTGGAAAAATTACGTTTGTGATAAACAACCAGATAATACTGATTATTATTACTATTTCCGCCCATCTGGTAGGTTTTTTTCTCATAATATCACCTCAATAGTACTTTTCATAATCACACCAACAGCATACGCCATATACTATCACCCCACAAGGACTTTCATAACCCTTTATATCAAGTGTACGGCTATGCCAACCAAGCCAACAACGAAACCATTTGTATAACTTTATCATAATTATAATTCCTTGTGTTAAGATGGGTAATTTCCTCTGTAGAATTTAGAGAGTGGGTATCTAGTATATCGAAGGCCCCCCTGGGGGGGTTGCCGGGTGCCCCCCTTTGGTCCTATATCACATGATATGACCGTGTTATCGGACATGATTCGATACCTTTACAGCCACTTTACAACCATTGTGACAACAATAGATCATAGCTGGGACTGGTCTCACATCACGATTGACCTGAGATTATAGTAACGACTTACAATAGTTATTTACAACCAATATTACCTTGACAGTTGCCGTAATCAAGCTGTAAACCACACGAAAAGCGCTTGTAAACACAACACATGGGCAGGATATGATCATCACCTTATTTGCCCTTGCCTCACTTGCATTGTCTCATGTGTATCATTAAGTGTCTCATTAGCTATGATACAATAGTTTAACTGTTCACTTGATTTGCATTTTTAGCTATTCATGCAACACAACAGGGGTTGTCTCGTACCTTTTGTTAACTTAGGTAGTTTGTGAGTGTTATAGACAGACCAGAGGCATATTGAGGATTTTCACCTTTTTTCACAATTACTGTCAAAATAATGAGTTAAATAGCTTTCGAGTGCGTGGCTGCATGATATTACTATCATCCTTTTTTGTCCTGTTGGCGGATCGTCACTCATGTTTCCACCCAGGGCCTACCACTGTCGGTTGTAATCGCTATTGCAATTAAGTTATTAACTCCAGACTAAGCAAATTCAACTCTTCTGTTATATTTTCCACCCAATTCAAACGGGTCGCGTTTCCAGCCATGCGCTTTGCAATGGCATTTGCGGCATAGCCATATTATATCTAATAATGGTGCATGATAGGATATGTGGTGTGCTTCAATTCTTATATCACTGCCACATTTGCAAGTCTTTGGTTTGTCTATTTTGCCTTGCCAGACTGCCTTTGCCACTGCTAAGCGGCAATATATCTTATTAAAATACTCCGCTTTGTATCTTAGGGCTTTGTACTTCTTAACGGCAGCACACAAGGCAGGCAGTGTACTATAGCTATCTGTGCGCACTGATACCTGTTTATACCTTTTACGGTAATATGGTGGTGATTTCCCGTAATTGCCCCGTCTGAATCGTTTTGGTATTTTGATTATCATATTCTATTGTCCTAAAAATGGCGTCAACGACTAATGATAATCAATACACTAGTCGTCAACGCTCAATCTATGTATCGGCCATGCGACTATTATTCATTCATATTTATTTTGCTTTGTAATCCATTACTACCACTACACTTGTAAAATAGTCAAATTATTATCTAGATAATACTTGACAAACAACCGAACAGTGTTATACTTGAAATAGATAAAAGGTCCCGCGATATTGTAATTATCCGGGACCGCGGCAACAACCTATAATGGAGATTGTTACAATGGAAAGCATATCAAAACCAAGTCAATCGGTCAATCCTGGTAATATGATATTTCAACTTTGGACTAGTGGCCGATGTTTTTCGCAACGGTCAGGAACCCATATCCTCACCAAATATCACGATATGAAGGTCGGAGAATGTCGCAATCTTAACAAGTGGAATTATGACTCTGAAATCCGGCGTATTAAATAACCTCTAACCGTGGAAGGATTGAAACAATGAGAACCAAAGACGAAAAAAAGCAATGGATTACGAACATGGGCAAAATTAACAATATATTACTCTATAGGGCTTATCGCCCGGAAAGTGAGGTTTGAGATGGATGTTAAAGAAACAAATGAATATTTTCAATCGTGGGGCGGTGATTATGAAAACACAGAATTATTGACCGATGACGGGAATAATTGGCGGGTAAAATCGTCGGATGGAACTAAAACGTATAATGTATCGTTTGTTAGCCGTGGCGACTCCGATGAAGTGAGTTTGTGGGAGTGTGATTGCAAAGCAGGGCAAAATGGCAAAACCTGTAAACATATTAAATTAGTCGGCGACATTTGCGGAAGAGTTTTTTAGAGAAAGTGAGGTTTGAATGGACCAAATAACACAACCAGGGCATACGATTATAGTTAATCGTACCTGGATCCGAAATCTCCGCCGTGAGTGTATCGGCATGTCGGACGCCATGATCGATGAGCTTTTGATCGGCGTGAAGGTTGTCGGCCAAGCCAGGCACGACACAACCCCTTATCATTGCCGGTCTTGCGGTTGCGATATAACCGCGGACCGGGCTGTATTGCATGATAATTGTAGATATTGTGCTATTATGCAGAATATTTTAGAAAGTGAGGATTGATAATGGAATTGTACCTAAATTCTAATGCAAGAGTTATCACGAACAAGAAAGGGCAAGAAGTGTCTTTGGACAATGCCAAACATTTTTGGAAAACCGGCCAAGTGTCTGATTGTTCTCAATCTTTTCAGAGACTTGCAAATCTTGATTTTGATTTTGACGCTTTGGATTTAGCTTATCAAGAAATGAATAAGTAGAAAGTGAGGTTTAATATGACAACTGAAGATTCCAATTATGAAAAATTTATTAAAGAATTGATAAAACTAACAGGCGTATCGAGAGAATATGCCATTGCTGCTTGGTATGCTCTCAATGTTTACTGCAGGTCAAAACCGGTATTATCTGCTGATATGGTAGCAAAACGTTATTCATTAACCTAACAGAAAGTGAGGTATGACAATGGATTTAACCGATTTACACAATCCAGAAGGTTGGACGGCTATTCGTACAATGAAAGAAGGTTTAGTAACGTTAGGCGAAAATCAAGCGTTCCAATGCCTTCCCAAAAGAACTGAGCTTTGGTGTCTTGATAATGGACTACTTAGAAAAATCAAAGGCTGGACGACTTCTGTTATAATGTTTTATAAATAAGAAAGTGAGGCATTATGAAAAAGATAGCAATATATCTGCGCGTCAGCACTAACGGGCAGAAATTCGCATCACAAATACCGGACCTCAAACGCTGGATAGCTGCCCAGGACCCCGCCGAAACAGGGGAGGTTCAGTGGTATCGAGATAAATCCACCGGCCGAAATACCGAGCGCCCGGGGTATAAGCGGCTCATGAACGCTATCGACCGTCTCGAAATCAGCCAGGTTATTATCTGGCGGCTGGATAGAATTAGCCGTAGCGTTGCCGACCTGCAGGCCATTTTGACAAAATTCAAGGCAAAAAAGGTGAATTTGGTAAGCCTGAAAGAAAACCTCGATATGAAAAGCGCGTCCGGGCGGCTGCTGATAAATATTCTTGGCAGCCTCGCTGAGTTCGAGAGTGAGTTACGCAGTGAACGGGTTCTGGCAGGCCAGGCAGCCGCGCGGGCAGCCGGTAAAACCTGGGGCGGGCGTCCCAAAGGCTCTCGTCACCGGGTAACGCCTGATATGATTAAGAGTGTGCTGCAGATGTATCGTACCGGCTGGACTGTGACGGCTATTGCCAAAGAGGTGCATTTATCTCGAGAAACAATTTATACCGTTCTAAAAGAGAGTGGGTATAAGTTTTAGTAAGCATTCTCACCGAATAATTGAGATAAAATGGCGTTTCCCTGAACAGTTAAACGCGGCCACTTTACATCTACAAAGTCAAGATTCCGCCACATTCGGGTCATTTTATCGGTAAAATCATTTAATTCCTTCAAATAGCCAAAGTGTTTTAGTAGCCGTCGTCCTACGAATTTCGAGGAGAATCCAACTTTTCGATATAAATCGAGCGATGGGTCAGTATGCCAATTCGCGTCGTAGTTATGGCGCCCGAACTCCGACCAGCCTTCCAGGGTATCCGGCCACTCACTCATTAGCTGATTGCCTATCTCTGAACCTGGGTACGGCGTGAGTAGATAGAATGTGTTATTATAGGCCCTGGGATTATCGTCCAGCATTTTGAGTGCCAGGTCGATAGTAAACATCAAATCTTCCAGTGTTTCACCGGGGAACCCCATCATGTAGTTGTACCAAACGTCGATATTGGTTTTCGCCAGGCGATTATTCAGTTCGATATATTGCTCTACCGTTTCGCCTTTTTTAATCTCTTTTAGTATCCGGGGCGAACCACTTTCCAGGCCGCAACCGAAGCGCACAGCGCCCATTGACTCCAGGTAATCAAGGTCTAATCTCAAGAGTGAATCCACCCGGCTTTGGGCATACCATTTGAAATCACCGTTTATCTTAGCTGCCAGTTCATTTATGACATCGGGCTTGGCGGTCAGGTTCTCGTCCATAAAGAAGATGCCGTCCAGTCTGTAACGCTCGACAAGGCCCCTGAGCCGTTCGACAGCGACATCGACACTCATAGACCGCCATTTACCACCTGAAATCACCGGATTGCAGCAGAACGTACAATGATGGGGGCAACCGCGGGAAAACAGGAAGGGCAGGCTTCTACCTTCCAAGGCGGCGTTGTGGACATAATTCTCGACGTTTACCAAGTGGTAGGGTAGAGGTTTAAGATGGTTAAGAAAAGTTGGTAAGTGAGAGATTAGAAGCTTCCAGTCAATAATGGTTTTTGGGTTTCGTTGCATAATGCCAACATAATCTCGAAACATTTTCTCGCCTTCCCCTTTAACTACAAAGTCAACCCTGGGGTCCACCTGAGTCTGCTCTGGCATGATCGTAGCGTGGACACCGCCAAATACCGTAGTCAGGCCCCTGTCTTTGCATATCGCGGCCAACTGGAGGGCATGCCCTATCTGTTTGCCGGTCATAATCGAAAAGCCGACACACAATGGCTTCTTTTCCAGTAAGCGAATGAATTTCTCCGGTGGGTCAACCCGCTGATCAAATATATGAACATCGAAGGCAGGTAGTTCGGCGGCCAATGATAACACCGATACCGGTGCGTGCAGGCTCATGCCCGGCGCTTCCGAGCCGCATTTGGGATATACCAGGATGATGGTTTTATTCATAGCAGCCCCTTCCATTTATCCAATATCTGCCCTGCCGCCCGAGTGACGGTCCGCTCTTTGAGCGCCCGCGCGTGCATGGCTTGGGCTTTTAACAACCTTAGTTTTTCGTTCGCAAGATAATGTTTGCACATCTGAATCAATTCTGTGGGGCTATCGAAATATGTCAATTCATCACAGGTGAAATAATGCCGAGCTGGTTCCCAGTCTTTCTCCATTGGTATGTATGCCGCCATGATGAACCCACCGGCTAAAGCGCATTCCGAGAGCCGCTGGTGCATGGTATTGACGTGGTTGATAGAAAGATTGATCTTCGAGAAGTTATACACATCGTTCAACTGCGTCTCTCTGTCCACCGGGCCCTGAGCAAAGGGTTTAAGCTCTGGGTATTTATCCCAGTTCTTGCCGTAGAGCCGAAATTTAAGCCCTGACTTTGCCAATGCTTTTAAGAATTGATAGCGCCAGGTAACCGAAGCTACTGTCACATTGAAAACAGTTATCAGGGTTTTCATGTCCCGGATGAATCCGGGCGGTGAGTTATCGGCCGTACCCTTCTCGGCCATTTTACACATTTCCGCTTCGCTCAAGTGCCCGTCGGTGAACCTGCCCCAGAGCTTATAGAAAAACATATATACTTGCTCGCGCAGTTTCTTATCCTGGATTGGCTTTATGTATTGCACATGAAAATCATGGAATACCTCTTTAGGCGTTGCGGTCCCGTGATTGACTATGGCTATGTCGCAGGCGTATTTCTCATAAATATCTAATTCAACTAAAGAGTGTGTAAATGGGTGAAACACCGTCTCATCGGCGGGCACCGGCAATACGAACATCTGCTTATCGGGTACGCCTTTGCTGCCCAGATAATCCATGAACATACCGGCCTGGCATACGAAGAGATCGTGGCTTTCGATGTGTTTTTCCAGTCTATCCAGTTCCAATAAAGGTCCGCAGCGATCCTGAATATAAGAAACAACTGATAGCTCTTTAGGCAAGTATTGTACCGAGGGTCTCGCATGAGTTACCATAAAGAATATGTCCGGCTTTAATTCATTTATTGTTCTTAATATCAAAGCCGAAGTTATACTCTGGACATCGTTTTCCTCGATTAAGAACCTGGTTTCGCAGCCAAGCTGCTTAAATGCCTTATCGAAGTCGGCGGCGCAGTATTTCAAAAAAGTAGTCCAGCGGCAGGTTAAGATCAATATCCTTGGCGTGCATTTGCCTTGGGCTATCAGTTCCCGCCGCCGGACGTACTCATCTGAGGTATAGTATTCGTTCTTTTTAAGGTCGTATACCAGGGCAACGGCCGCCTTGCTTTCTTCCATAGGTTTGCCTTTTTTTAAGTCCGTATTCCAAACCATATACTCTGGGTGTGGGTAACGCAGAGTCGTAAACTTTTTATACCCCCTCTCATCTGTATCAAATATTATCAGTTCTTCGCTGGTTATAGCGTCTGAAAACTCGAACATATTAAACATGGTTTTTAGATTTTGCGGGCAGGTTTCCCATAAGTAATGTACCCTAGTCATGCCGTGTAGCCCTCGGAACTGATTTTGCAGGCAATACTCTATGGTTGGAGCCTCGGTCGCCCCGCCAAAAGCAATCGGTGCCCTATCGCAGGTTATCTGGTCAAGCGCATTCATATCCCCCTCTGATAGTTCCCGAAACTGACAATCTTTAGGCCAGTCGGCTTCGTCTATCTCTTTTGCCAGTTCGGGATTGACTTCTTTCAGAGCGTTCATGTTCAGCTTGTAATTGATAGTTTCTTTCATTTGGTCACCAAATAATTTCCTATGGCCAGTACGTCACAAGCGCCCTCGTCGAAAGCTCTCAAGGCGTCCTGGGGTGTGCAGACAATCGGTTCTTCGTGCATATTGAAACTGGTATTTATAATCAGCGGTATGCCGCTTAGTTTTTCGTATTCCCTGAGGATTTTATGAAAGCTGGGATTATCTTCTTCAAATACTGCATGGGGCCTTGTCGTCCCGTCAATATGAACCACGCCGGGAACTTCAGGTATCATAGCTGGCACAACATCATAGGTAATAGTCATATACTTTGCGCCTAAATGATCTATTTTCCAGTCCTGTAAATATCCAGCCGCCCGGTATCCCTTAATACTCGGCGCAAAGGGCATGTACTCGGTGCGTCCCAGTCGTTTATTGAGTCTCTCGTTTATACCCCGTTCGGTAGCACGGGCCAGGATCGAGCGGTTCCCCAGCGCCCTCGGTCCCCATTCCATCCGACCGTTGAACCGGCCTACGATACGGCCTTCATGGATATATTGGGCAATTTCCATTTCAATATTATCACTATGTTTGACATTATATTTTATATACTCATAATTAACTGCTGTAGTCGCGTGTGTTATTTCCTCGTCGCTATATTCCCGCCCCAGATATACAGTCTGAATCGGCACCCGCTTTTTGCAGACAGACAATGCAGCGCCCACCGCTGTCCCGGCGTCGCCCATAGCCGGGTAGATATAGACGTTATCCACGCCGTCAAGCTCTCTTATTTTCTGGTTTAATATGACGTTGGCAAAGGTTCCACCGGCCAGGCAGATGTTCGTGCAGTCGGTTCCTTCTCTCCAATACTCTACATAAGAATACATAACTCTCTCAAGTATGATTTGTGCGTATGCGGCGATATGAGAAGGTTGATTATTGGGTAATTTGTCGAAAAAATCCTTAAAGAGCCAATAAGCATAGCGATATTGTTGTTGATTACCGCTCGATTCCAATACCGACTTTATCGCATCCATATTATCAAGATTAAAATTTTCACTTAACTTTTGTCGTAATAAAGACTGACTTTGTTTAGTATCTAATATTTTATAAGTTCTATTCAGGCGATTTATTATTCCACCATTGCGAAAATGGAATGGAATATCACCAGAGCGATTATGAAAATAGTCCCCATAAGCCGCCAGCCCTGTTATCTTCCCCTCGTGTCTATTGGCTGTATAGCCCAGATACCGGGTAGCAGCGGCGTAGAAGTTGCCCAGTGAGTCGAGATCGCTGGTGGTATGTAGCAGGGTCATATCCTCCCCCTCGCCCCGGTACACACTCCCTGATAGCCCCCCGCCCTTCCCGTCTGCGGTCACTATCAGGGCCTTATCCCAAGGGCAGGTATAGTAAGCGCTGGCGGCGTGGGCCTGGTGATGGGGGATATACTCTATTGGTAATACACCCCCTATTGCTAAGGTGACCATGCACCTGATTGACATCAAGTCCATATTAACTTCATATAAATAGTCCCGGTCCCAACCAATAGCCGTTCTCTCGATATCGCTTTGTTCCTTGCCACTAATTTCAAATACTTCGGCAATGGCTAGCGTCGGAAACCCCGTCTGTAACTTTACTCTCGTCAACCGTTCTTCCTGAACGGCGGCCAATACATTGCCATCCTCAACCAGGGCGGCGGCGCAGTCGTGACCTACCGAAATTCCTAATACTAACATAACTTTTACCTTCCTTTCATTTTTTCGTAGGCTTCTTTTATGCAGTTGAAACAGAACTTTGCCGCTCCATCTTCGCCTGTGTTATCTGTGTCAATTTCAATAACCGCCCCAAATATCTTATTGCAGTTTTCGCATTTCAGTTCGGTCCAGTCATCATTTCCTATTATATTATCAACGTCCCTAGCAGAACAGGTATCGGTATCTAAATTATTCAACCGGTCAAATACATCTTTTCTACTACCGCGAAACTCTGCGCCAAAGTACTGATTATACCACCTTGTCGCTACATTTTTGATCAAGTCTCTGGTTGTTATAATTTTCATAGCGTTCCTTTCATTTTTGCTACACAAGTATCCAGTAATATCCGCAACCGCTTGGCCGCCCGCTGCATGGTCAACATATAGTATATATCCCTTTGGTATTGGCGGTCGCGCTTTTCCGTTTTATCTTCGATCTCGTCGCGGGCAATAGCGGTATCTTCGTAAAACAATATCCGGTCAGCAGTACCCGAGAAAAACTCAATCACCGATTTTATCCTCTCTAATTCCTGCAACCGCTCGTTATTTTTCACCAACGCCTTGTGAGTGGTCTTGTTCAATTCCTTATCGCCCCAGTTATCATGGTGCTTGTTATATAACTCGACCCCGTGAGCATTGATTTCGATAAACTCGGCCAATTCGTCCAGCCGGGTTTCCAGGCATTCAATAGCTTCGTCGTTTATTGTTATATTTGGTCTTATCATATTCACTCTTTATTTTCCTAATTTGTATTCCGAAATTGCCTTAGCAAAGGGCATGCAGCGACCCACGCTGCGTTTGCGAACACCCCCCTGAGTACAGTCGATAACAGTCTTTTTACTATTCGCCCAAATCTGCTCGAACGTTTCCAGGTAGCAGGCCATCTGGTGATCGGTCCATACAAACTTCGATTTCTTTCGACTACCAAAAGCCTCCAGTTGTCGCAACCCGAATTTATTCGGATCTGAACGCGCTCGACATGGTTCCTTCCAAGGGTGAGCCGTATAGACACATTCGGGGTAGTATTTACCATCAGTGAAACCCAAATCCTGCCCCACCATAATGAGAGGCTCACAACCCAGGTATTCCCCAAGGCTAAAAGACAAATGTGCGACTGTCGCCCCACTTTGAAGATAACTTCTCTCAATTTTAACTTCCCTTAATAATTCATTTATCCAGCCATTGCATAGATAACATATATCCCCGCCGATTTTCTTGGTCGCTTCGACCACGGCGTTATTGGTTTTCGGCTCGTAAATAAACGTCACCTTTGACTTCGTAAGTTCCGGCACACCCTCAAGAAACCGACCGCCTATCTCATGGTAGTCAAGAGCGGTAACGTAATCAGGCCAGATATTATGCTGTAGCAATGGTTTTAACATGGTCAAGCAGGAAACGAGAACATAATTTCGCGGCTTTGCCAATAATTCAAGTTGTTTTTCAATCGAAGGGCCGGCACTCACAAGGACAGCGGCCCTTCCCTGGTGTGCGTCCTTGTGTATGGCGATGCCGGGCTGGAATATATAATCTTCTATGTTCTCGATAAGATTCTTGCAAGTTTGATATGAGTTGGCCATCTGGGTAATTATCCCCAGACCTACACTGTCGGCGTACTCATGGATAAGCTCAATGGTATCCTGCCACCACATAACATCGTAGTAAGCTATCTGTGGACAAACGTGGACTTCCCGGTTAGCTGATTCGGCGGCGCTGCATAGCCGTTCGTGGATTTCTTTTTTATCGTGCGAATCGAGAATGCAGACGCGCTTGGATTCGATCATGTCCCGCATGTCGGTAGTGGAAAATGCGGCTTTTAGCCACTTAGGGTCACGCTCGACAACGATAATGAGCGCCTGTTTGTGGATACGGCTGAATAACATTCTCAAATGCCGACCATACTTGATACCAGGTACGATAGAGAGCCATTTATCTGTCGGCTGCGCTTCGACCCACCGTAAGAGATATTTCTTGCCGCGCGGCCTGCCTTCGGCCGGTTCGACGCCTTTGAGGGTTTCCAGCATTTTCTCACTCAGACACTTTTTGTTTTTCTTCCACATAGTTACCTCTGGGGCGGCCGTCACTTGACCGCCCTTTATTCAAACATTACAGGCTGGCTGGCTTTAAGCCCTTTCCTGTCTCTGTCTAGCCACCATTGCCAGTATTCTTCAGCATTATTACCCGGTGAACTAGGCTGGTATGTTGCTTTAACTGCCTTTTCCCAAGCCTTACACAACTTCGGCCAGCGTTGCCTTTGTTTTTCAATGTCTCTATTCATGGGGCATAGCACACAACCTAGCCTCTTAAAACCCTCATCGTATAATTTGCAATAGTCAATGCTGTTATCATGGATATATGCCCACACCTCTGCGGTTGTCCAATCGAGAATGATATTGAGATACCGTTTTGTTTTATCACGATAACACGATTCAACCATTCTACGGCTTTGCCGCCTGGTTGATTCAGACCAGCGGACGCCGGTGATTACTATTCGACCCGCACCGCCCCTTTCTTTTAATACCTCGCAGCAATAACGGGCATTGCGTCTGGGCGGCATTCCTTTTTTTCTTATCAATTGCCACATGGTTATCTCTGGTTTTTCAATTGTCACCGGTTTGGCTCTAACGTGCATAACCAGTTCGGGTGGGTCGCAGGTCGTCAAGCTGTGGTGAGCAGTAAACTTAACGCCTGACTTTTGGGCTAAATCTAAAATCACATCAGAATCTTTACCGCCTGAATAGGCCAAATAATACCCGTCCGGGTGCATACCCAACGCCACTTGCTCAAATTCCTTGAGCCGCTCAATAGATACCTCAGTTAAAGTTTTTCCACAAAGTAATGTCATGTTTCGCCGTTGGGGCGGCCGTCGCTGACCGCCCCCGCCCTTTTCTAACCACGTATCTTGCGTACCGCCGCCCTGGTAGTAGGAGTCTGATAACCCTTTAAGTCTTTTGTAAATATCAGGCGGTCATCAGCCTCCATTTTACCTTTTGCAACATCAATACTTGTCACCACGTCAACCAGTGCATCGTTCTTGCGTTTAGCCACTACCACGCTGACCGCACTCAACAGCGTACCAAACATCCCGACATAGATACCAAATGGCGGAGGGATCGTCGGAGATACAGCTACCAATGCCGCGCCCGCCGCCTTTATCTCGTCCCCAATGGTGGCGTTACCCTGGGCCACTATGTCCGCCAGGGCCACCTCAGCCGCCGCCACAGCCCCGTCAACCCTTTCTTTGACATCTAGGGCCACCGATAGCTGTTGCGTCGCTGTGGTGAGGGCTGAGGCTATCTTATCGGCGTCTGATGGTGCCAAGGCTGGGTCTTTGGCCATGACTTGCAGGTCCGTCAATGTCTGCTGCAATACGGCAATATCATCATCGACGAGTTTCGACTGCTCTTTTGCCATA
>SDBU01006266.1_pt1 | contig 14051 bp, 8 predicted proteins | sample 2277071 | NCBI WGS metagenome assembly SDBU01 (sample SAMN10397929, study PRJNA504765) | marine sediment metagenome | isolation source: marine sediment core GS08_GC12, 126 cmbsf | place: Arctic Ocean: Gakkel Ridge, Loki's castle | collected 2008
GTCAGGAGGCAAGGACTTTTATCTGATGAGGGTGTCCTTTTCCTTTGACTACCTCTATTTTCAGAATGTCTTTGAAGTTTCGCATAGCCCCATCGTCGGTTTCGACCAGCCTATCAACTGGCTCCCCGAACTATCCAATAGATAGAACTTTTCGCAAGGTGTTTCATTTCCGTGTGAAGTGAATCACATCCTGTAGGGATGCGAATGTCAAGACCAGAAAAGTCACCAGGTGGATAACGCGAGGAAGAACTTGGACTGTAGTTTTCAGCTAGCAATTATTCGAGAAAAGCCTCTGGGTCGTTAGTGCACTTTTGGAGTGATTCGGGGATTGCACGGGGCAGCATGTCTCGCCCGAACTCAAGCAACGTCCCAGAAGTACAAAACTAATAACGCGTAGTCCATTACTTCCCTAGCCAAAACAAGAACCGACCGAACAGTCCTAGTTAGTATTCGCTCAGAAAAAGAAGCCTGAGCGTAGCAAGGCATTCACTCTCTAGCTAAAGACGACATCGGTGTGTCTCGTGTTTGACAACCGCTTCGTATACAACTCGTTGTTGTTTGACGCCGAGAGCTATCCGTAGCCCAATGTGTTGGGTCACCAATGTCCAAGTCTATAAGTTGTCGATGACACGGCGATTGCTCTCACCGAAAATCTGTTTTCCCAGTTCTTGGACACGATGATCAGAAGTAGGGGTAGACTCTAGGAATATGAAATCATACGAGCTACCCATCTGACCTGCAGCTTCCGTAGCCACCCCCAGAGCCCGATGTACCTGATGGTAGCTCTTCGCCAAAGCAGTTAGGTGCAGCAACTTCTCACGGCGTTTCTGTCGTTGATCCCTGGATAGCGGGCTGGCGAGAAAAAGCATGCAGTCACCACGCTTGCTGCTGTGCGTTACCACAAAGCGATCCTGACCACTATCTGCTGCTAGCTTCGCTTCTTCCAAATAGCGACGTCCTAGAGCAATTCGCCTAACCCTGGGAATCTTCCCAAGTTCAGTAGCAATTATCGCGTACTCTGCTCTATCACTTCTGGGAATGACCTCGCCTCCCATACGCAGCGCCTCAAGATCTGGATCCTGGTCGTGGATCTTCTCTATCATGTGGTCGATGACCAATCCGCATTCCCGGTGGGGATACGTACCCTTAACTACTCTGCGGAGCGCGCTGGCGTACGGCTCGAAATCCTGCCGTGTGTACGTATCACCTCTGGCCTTCGCTCGGACGGCCATGATGTTTTCCAAGTGGCTAAGATAGTATGCGAATATCTCCTGTTCCCTGTGGACCCTCGGATTCAGCGTCGGTATAAGAACATCGGTTCGGTTCTCCAAGTAATTGATGAGATCACCGGGCGTGTCCAGCAGTTTGCTGAGATTCCAGAAATCACGAAAGGAGAGTACATGTACCGGCACGTTGACTTCACGGATACTGGGCACTAGCTCAATCGATTGGTACACATCCGATTGATGATGTAGAACAATGAAACCGTATAGCCATGGGAACTCTTCTAGCTTGAATGCCACTCGCCCCCGCCTATCATTCTCCACATAAGATACCCCGCCGGACCGTATTGCTCTTACAGCTCCACGTAATTGCCGACCCGCCTTAGTAAGATTCTTCGCAGCCCAATCAAGAGATAGCTCTGATCTCGACTTCTGTAAATCAATTGCTTGTGCCTTAGACTGGATCACTAGTGCAACATCATCAAAAAGTACCAAGACGTCCGTGACCTCTTTTCCGCCCTCGTGCCTCGGAGAGCGAAAGACAAAGTCAGGTGAGAAGGCCTCCTCCACTGCCTGCTGAACTTCATCCTCCGCAAGATGACCCACATTCAGTTTAAAATCCATGTTCCCTCCACTCTCCTCGGTTAATACAGAGACAATACCTGGCTCGTTTATCTTATGTGGAATCTTGGAACCGTGAGGTTTTCGGAAGATACTCGGTGAGATGCCTAGGGTCAGTTAATCGATCTAGTCCAATCATTCCTTATTCTCTCTCGAGTTCCTATCCTTTCCATTTTTCTTCAACCAGGGAAACCTCCCACGCACTTAGGCAGTTTTCCCGCCCCCTGCTAATGTTTATTCACATAGTCTGTACAGCGATCACGGTGCTTTGGAATCAAATACCCAGTTTTCTGGTCCCCCAAATCGCATTCCTACAACAACTATTCACACCTACATTGCCTTTTCTCTCAATTTCATAAAAAGAGCCAGCCAGGATTGTCTGTATTCTTTCAGCTGCCGAATACTTCTAGTAGAGGTTATCAGTTGCCCCACGGGAATAAGTCCTATACCCGGTATGGCTCCAAGAAGAGAATCCAAAATGACCTTCTTAAGCGAGGGAGTTAATCTGCTCACCTCTTGTATAAGTTCATGAGTTAAAAGACTACTGACGTATGCCCGCAGATCAGCCTGACTATCAAATTCTGCTTTATATATCTTTTGATTTAGCTCCCATAGTTTGGCTCTGAGAGCCTCCAAAGCTTCATCATTACGGACTTTAAATATCTGTTCCCAGTCCATAGAAGTGAAATCGGGAAGAACTACATCCACGACGGAAAAGTTGAACCTCGGTCGGATGTTTTGTTCTCTTACAATCTTTCTTCTCACCAAAGGTGCATAAATCGGACTTATAGAAATGGAAGCACCCAGGCTTGCTGAGACGAGAAGGTCATGATTTAGATTATCAATTATTTTGCTTCTCAGGAACCGGCTTGCTCCCGACAGAGAAAACTCTCTATCATGTTGATCTCGCAAATTCTCTGCTTGTAGAACCCTTCTGGCTTTGGATGTGAGACCAAGAGTCTCACGAGAACACCAGTCAACAGATTCGAAAGGAATGTCTCTCAGAATTGGATAGAAATCAGATCTGAATCGTCTTTCAGTGGGGCTGCTAAAAACCTCGTGGCCATCCACAATAACGCTGAATTCTCCCGAGACTGGAGAATACTCAGTTGAAAGTCTCTGTTCAGGCGACAAATCGCCGGGAGGTATATGTAGATCCCATGATCCCCTTGGTCCGGTACAATATACATAGGTGCCGTCTTCGAAAATTATGCGGTCGTAGAGCAGCATTACCTGTTTGACTCTTTTTTCTAAGGCCAAATAACCTTCGGCTGCACTAAAGAATTCGACGTTGGTACGGAGCGGAAAGAAAAATAAGGATTGTTCTCTCACTTGTCACATCCTCACTAGTTTTTAATGCAAAATACTTTGCGACTATCCAGGTCAAAGATTTCTCTCCCAGATGAAATGAGAGGCAAAACCTCTTGAGTTGGAAGATATTGCCTTAAATTCCCATTTAAGTGCGGTATGCTTCAAATTCTCATTCTCCAGTTACATTTCGTCAAGCGTTGTCAGCGTTTATGAAGTTTTGCGAAGCATATAACTTGAGTGAGCGGAGCAGGCCATGAGGACGACGCCATCTATCATTGGCTAATAATTTCTAGTATTTTATAGATTCTCACATTATCCACATAGATAGCTCCCCTACCCGGTCTATACTGCAAATGTATCCGGATATGTGGATTATTAACGGCATTGTAAAGAAGAGAGACAGACGCACCATCAGGCGCTGGGGTCTTAAATGCAGTTGAAATACTTGCTCCTTTTCGCGCATCGGGCCCGCACTTATCATGACACCAGAGACGAAATTGACCGGTAGTCCCTGGTTCAGCTTTCAAATGACAGGTGATTTGATAAGCTCCTCCTACCTCTAGCTTATCAATTAGATCTCTGTGCGAACCATCCTTGCCCTTCGGTGCACTAGAACAGGCAAGACGCATCTTACCGTCTGAAATGGAGCAACAGTTGCTCCCCCAATGATTAAGGGACCAATGCTCGGGAGTATCGAAATCATCGTTGAATATTACGATCCTGTCCTGTTCTTTGTACTTATCCTGCTTCTTGTACTGAGGAGAAATATACTTTGTGAAAAGCAACATTGCGACAGCTACGCTTGCGAACATAATAAGAATACTAGGGAAAACGAAAGTCGGAAATTTGATGAAAAGAAACCATAGGACAACACCTAACAACAAAAAACATAGGACTTCTTGCCGCCGTCTTTGAAGAATAACTCTGAAGCTTCTCAAGAAGATCAACAACAAAGCAAAAACTGTAATACCTGCCATAGTTAGTTTCCAAATTAACTCAACATACGGGAAGCACCAGCCAAGAAATCCAACAATTGTACCACCGATAGCTATTGCCACAGCAAGATACGTGAGTTCCCTTAGCTCCATTTTACCCCTTAGTTATGAACATCATGAACAATGATGGCTGATAACTTTCTTATATACGACCGCCTCGGATATCTTTCCAATTCTGGAGTAGGGGTGACATCGTCGCACGTGCATTTTCGTAGGTGACGGCCGCCTTGTACATCTCAATTTTAGCCATATTTTGCCTCATCGTAACTTGAAGGAATTATGAGGAGGGTTTCTTATGACCCGAATTCTCTCTGTTCACGTGAGTACCACTTCGTGTTCTCGCGGAACTTTTATGAGCGAGTTAATTTGGGAATGCATCAAACAGAGTGGATTTTCCTGTTTTTGAATGTCTTGGTGACACGTTTTGGATTGCTGTTTTACCAAAGCTTTCGATTACCCCTGCCAACTCATTGTCCACCAGAAGGCGGCATCTGGCGATGCCGCTATGACAAAGTCTTGAACTCACAAGAATCGACTCTTGTTTCAGCGGGAAGGATTGTTCGGACTAGTATCCGCAAGGTCGCTATCCGTTTGCGAGTGAGGAATGATTTTTTTCCGGTGGGAACGCGCTTCTTATGACAGATGTCCGAGTAGAATTGTGCTCAAAACGAGGTCCGCTGAATCCATTGTAAGAACCCTCAAGATTTTGTCAAACTTGGGACTTTGTCCCATGTAAGGAAAGGCCAGTCTTGCCCTTCGGGAAAGATCGGACCAGAAGAAGCTAAATTAAATAGCAGTTTAATACCGTGATAAACGGCTCGAATGGCTAGTTTCAGAGCTTGACAAATTGAAAGCCTGTTTAATGTCAGGGCTAAACTGAGATGATTATCCGTCACGTTATTGCAGAATTGAACTGTTACCTAATGTACAGCCTGAGTCATCAAGGGCCATCACATTAAATCCTTTTGTCTAATTCCTCAATAGATGAAGAATTATACTTCGATTTCCTCCTTGCTGGACATATCCTTCTAACAGTAGAAACAGGTCTGGAATAAGGATTCGAGAGCTATCCTGATATGATTCGCATCGCTGGAATGAATGCCATCCTTCACCAATTTGACAAGTGACCTCCAACTCGGACAGATTCCATCGCAGAACGTGAGGACAAATGCTACAAAATAAAATTTGATTATATTCTAACCAATCGGCCTTTTTCCGGTGAAGCAGCAGAGATTGGGTTAAAAGGTTACTCTGTATAGAAACAAGGGTAAAATGTTTTTTCAAGAAGTCTTATCATTGGCGATCTTTTCATTCCTCTTTATTTCTTAAACTATTCAGCCATTTCTTAGCAATCTTGGTACTGGGATGTTCCTCTCCATAAAATTCTCTAAATACCCTGTAGGCTTCGCGCAAACATTCACTCGCCTTCTTCTCATCTCCAAAGACTTTCCAGGCGCATCCTAAATTGTGGAGACATCCTGCTACGTCAGGATGTTTTTGACCGTATAGTTCCTTAGCAATTAAAAGGGCTTCCTCACCATACTTAATTGCTTTTTGTTCATTTCCGCAGACGCGCCAGACATTTCCCAAGTTAGTAAGGTACACTACTACGTCAGGATGTTTTTGACCGTATAGTTCCTTAGCAATGGAAAGGGCTTCCTCGTAGTATGCAATGGCCTTTTTCGAATCGCCACGGCTATGCCAGGCATTTCCCAAGTTATTAAGGTACACTCCTACGTCAGGATGTTTTTCACCGTATAGTTCCTTAGCAATTAAAAGGGCTTCCTCACCATACTTAATTGCTTTTTTGAAATCTCTACGGCCATGCCAAGCAGTTCCCAAGTTATTGAGAATCTTTGCTACACCGGGATGTCTCTTACCGTATAGTTCCTTAGCAATGGAAAGGGCTTCCTCGTAGTATGCAATGGCCTTTTTCGAATCGCCACGAGCGAGCCAAGCACCCCCCAGATTGCTGAGGCATATTGCTACCTCAATATGCTTTTGACCATATGTTTCGTTGTTAATTGAAAGGGCTTCTTCGCCATACTTAATTGCTTTTTTCAAATCTCCAAGAGCGCTCCAGGCTAACCCGAGACTGCTGAGAATAATTGCCACACCGGGATGTCTGTTACCGTATAGTTCTTTATCAATGGAAAGAACTTCCTCGTAGCTTTCGATTGCCTTTTTCGCGTCACCAATATCGTGATATAGTGATCCAAGTTCGAATAAGAACTTAGTAAGTTTAACATCCCTCCTTGGCTCGGAAATCTGTGAAAGGATGTATTCTCCATGTGATAGAGCTTCTCTGTAAGCAAAAGCGTTGCGCAAATAGGCCAGCAATTCACCTTCTTTCTCAATTGCAACTTCATCCATCTCAGCCTTCAAGGCGTGTTCAATCAATTCGAAAGCTATCATCGGCGCATATTCCGAAGTCTTCGAAAGAACTGCCTGATAATAGCTCACGGCAGCCCGGTGGCACCTCTTTCTCTCTTTCTCTCCCTGCTCCCCAAAGATATCCTTACTTAAGAGTGGAGTCACCCAATATTGAACGAGTTTTTTGCGGGTACTATCTTGCTCCATCAGACTCAGACGAACTGCCTCATTCACATATAATTCCCAATCTTTTAACTCCGGGCAAACTAATTGAATTCCCTCTCTAAGAACAGGTAGTCGGTAGACTGCTGAACGTCGCATAAAGGTTTGAAATTCTTCTGACCGGGTTTTTAGAATCTGCCTTAGAATAAGGTTCTGAACAAATTCTTCTTGTTTGTCTTTAACCGCTGATAAGAGAGAGACGAAGTCCAGATTCTTCGCTTCCGCTATCAAGGTATCCAAAGCCTCCATTAATTGTGGATTTCCACGTCCAGCCGCGATCAGTTGCTGTCTAATGTCAGGATTAGGATAATTGGCAATATGGCCAAGTTCGGATACCTTTTTCCATTCATCAGAACCGCGAAAACTAGTCAAACCAGTGGATTCAAGCCGTTGCCCGACTAGGTTTAATCCCTCGATTGTAAGGGGAAAAGTATAGCGGCTGGTGATTATGAGTTGACTCATCTTGCCGCTGTAGGGCAAATACTTAAGTAGCGTTTCCAAAATAGACACAGCTTCAGACGAAACTTCTGGCTGGTCCTCCTCCATTTTTACTAGGTTTTTCTCAAAATCGTCTAGCAAGATAAGATAGTGGTTTTCCTGAAAGGACGATGAACAAAGATTTCGAAGCTTATCAGACAACTCCGTTGATTCCTGCAATGTTCTCAAGCCTTCTTTATCTTTTCCACGCACGAAACCATCCTTTAACGCCTCGCCAAAAGTGACGGCATTGAGCTTACCGTGTACAATGATCAAAGTATGGTTTTTGAGTCGTTCACAGAATTTACCGGCAAGGCAGCTCTTACCCAAGCCACCAGTTCCATGCAAAAGTAAACCGATTTTTTTCTCATCCTTCTTCAGACACCTGAGTCCCCGCTGGATATGTTTTCGTCTTCCAACAAACCCTTTCTTGAGGACCTTTACTTGACTGTGATATAAATAGATATGCTGAAGATCTCGTAGCTTCGCTCTCCTCTTCTGTCCACTTTGAACCAAAGACACATTCATCGGGGTGCCATCTGAGAAAAGGCGAAGTAGAGACCAATCCGTCTGGTGGTGCTTGAAAAGTCCCTGACGAGTTGTGAGTACTGCCTCAAGGACGTTTTTACCCCTGCTCAGCTCAAAGTAGAGCTGCCTCGCAGCAGAGGTTGCCCCCGGATCGGATACAGGTAATCCCCAGCCTAGACAAGTAGAGCAGTGATTGGCAGTGAGATGGTAGGCAAAAGAGGCTGCGGCAGCGTGCAGGGGAGCTTCACCAGTTCTACAACCAGAAAGAAATAGGAGCCGTGGTAGGTTCAGATTCAGTTTTTCCGAGAGTCGTTGAGCTGTAACCCAGACCGGTAAACCTTCTTCATCTTCCATGCAGAATAACGGTACCCCCTGCTTATCGATATCGGCGTGGCCGGAAAGATGCACGACATCGTACTCATTCTGGGCAAGACACTCGGCGAGTCCCTCCAGAGAACCAGTGTCTTCTACGTCTATCTCTGCGGGAAGGTCTTCGGTGATCTCGAAAACTGCATCTTCTTCCTTTTCAAACTCAAGGACAGGCTGAACAGCATCAGGGGAGCAGGCCATGAAGAGGATTCTGAGGGGGTGATCTTTACAATGAGGAGTCCTTTTGCTACCCCAATCCGAAACATGGCGCACAAGGTGTACTCGAGAAGGCACAAGGAAATCTGAATAGTAAAGTAGTTCAAAGGGCAGATTGGCGGTATATTTATCCGGGCTTACATAGACCTCGAGGCGTTCACCATGATCGTCTGCTTCCTTGAGAGCGCGAACCAGGTTTTGGTTATCGCCATTAAGAATATCAAAAAGCTTCTTGCCGATTCGTTCGGACAGATCTGCCGACCGATTCCAGCGAAAATCCCTGCAGGCTTCGTCTATTTCCTGAATCTCTTTCAGGCTGACGGGACTCGTCTCCTGACTGCCGTCCGGAAGGATCCGAGTGAGAGAGAGTTCGTCCTCCTCCTCATTATATTGAAAAACCGCTTGATAAACCATCGCCATAATAGCTGCCTCTTTCTACTCCTACGTCCACTGTTAGGGTAACGGATTACATTTTAGAGTTATTCTCACTTCGACCAACCACGATTTCTCAAAAAGTTTCTAAAGTCATGGGGCGAACCCGCGTGCAAGCCCTTTGCATCGCAATCATTGGGGCAACTAGTGCTGCGGCTGCAAAGTCGGTCAATCGCGACCATGATTTCGCCGTGGCATACCGGATTTCTCTATTAAAAAGAAAAAACCCATTCTCTCTATTTGAAAGAATGGGTTCACCTGTAGATAACCTTGGCAGGTACATTTCCTTATCCTCAGAAGGCCTATGCCATGACCCTCTGTAGTCTCGGATATCTTGCCTTCTTGGTTATCCTCCTATGGACTACATCAGTAAATACGGTAGTATCATAGCATTTTTGGAGCTCATTGTCAAATCGAATAAAGGTAGATGTGTCAGGATTGAAGTGTCGTTAACCGTGAGATTTTTTCTTTTGTTTTAGTCCCCTCCCCCTTTACTTTAATCCTCTTGAGTCTAGTTGTATGTCCACTAATGATTTCTACCCCTGAGTTCTTAACGCCTAATTTCCTAGCAAGAAATCCCACCAGCGCCTTGTTCGCTTTCCCCTTCAGGGGAGGAGCATTAATTTTTATCTTTAAGGCATCCTCTTGGACTCCCACAATTTCATTTTTGTCTGATGCAGGCTGCACCCTTACTCTAAAAATAACTCCATCATCCATTTTTTGTAGACTTAGCATTTTTTCATCCCGATTTCACACCAGAATAAGCCCCATTTCCGCTTCGCTCATTCTTATTTGAGGAATATTTTTCCCTGTCTTAGAAAATAGATAGCCAAATTTGGCCCTCTATGGGCGTATTTCATCATCCTAGGGAATGGGCCGAACTCCATATTCCGTATTTCGCTTAGTCCCCCTCTGTTTTTCCTTCCCTCTTGGTAGTGCGTTGCACGGATTTGATGTCGATCCGCAAATTCTTCCCGGAAAGACCCGCGGCGTAGAGCTTACAAAGGCAACCAGCACGGGATTTGAATGTTGGCTTAATCTCAAAAGTCTTTGCTCTGTCAACTACGGCGACTTCCGTATCAGTGAGAACGAAAAAGGGATAATAACCATCGATACCTATCTTGGATAGATCTTTCTCCTCCAAGAAGCCTTCTATGTAGGCTAGATCTCCTAGTTTCGCCGGAGCTACCATCTTGAGAGTATCAGCGAGCGATTGGTTAAAAGAGATATCAAGGACTTTCGCAATGCCACGGTGGAGCATCCCTGCCATTGTTGGGAGCAATTCCAGCGTGACCTCATACAGTTTAGGCAGATCGGCAAAGCCGTGTTCTATACCATTTTGTGCGTGATTTATTCTCTTTCGGGCTCCCACGGATACGCCCATATCGTCGAACAGAGCCTCAATTCCGCCCGGAACGGTGATAGTATCGGAATATTTCTTCCTGCAGTGTGGGCACTTTCTCTGAATTGCCTTTTTCGTGGCTTTTTCGCACCCGAAGCTCTTGGCCAATACAGAATTCAGACTCTCCAACCCGTGCCAGAAACACAGGAATTGATCTAGAGGGTCGTCGCCAATAATTCCCTTTCTGAACCACCGGGTCGCTCGGTATATGCGATTCTTGTATTCCCAATCAAGACCCCAAATCGTCTCGGCATGTTCAGAAAAGGGAGAAAATGGAACTTGAAAGGGAACTGAGGAAAGTGGCAAACTGCGAAAGTATTGCCGAAATATTCTTCTTCTCACACGTTCCGTTATTTCGTAGGCAAGGACGAGGTTAGCACGATATACCGGGCATCCTGTCTCAAGGCAGAAAGCAGACAAGAAGAATTCGGACACCTCGGTTGTCCGTGCAATTGCTTCATCAATGTTCTGTGCGTATGGCTTGACTTCAATCATCCACCCGTGGCTAATTTCAGAGACCATCTTGTCACGCGAGTCCTCAATTCGGCGGAACGAAATGGTCAAGTCACCAATATTGAATTCGTATGTTGCTCTATCCTGGGCAAAACGTATGCTCGTCTTTGTCGCCAAGACTACCAAGAATTTACCCATCCTTAAGGACCTCTTTTTCTCCGGACATATCACAGCCACGAGTACACAGCGTAGCACGTGGGGTCAGGTCTTAATTTTTGAATTATTGTAGCGTAATCTTGACCTTCTTTTATTCTTTACTCTTTTACCTTTTTCACACATTACCTGTACTTGAACAGTGAACACTTAGGAAATCTTTCCATCCTCTTTACTATTTCTTTTTCTATTGATTCGACAGGAAAACCTTTGTTTTGAAAGAGAACTCTCCTTCTTCGAATCTTTCCAGAATTGAAGAATTCAATAGTAATAACTTGAATTCTTCCTTAACCCTGGAATTTTAAAGATCAAGACTTGATCTCCCAAGCTCCCTAAACTAACTCACATTCAACCTCGAATTGAGTTTATGTTACTGGGGGAATTATAATATTTCTGCGCCCATTCTCTTATGTCGTTGTAAGTATAATTCTCTAGCCCCCATAACTGTTCGAAATCCTCTGGCGGCGGTTTAAAGAAGTGTGGTTTGAGTTTTTGAAAAAAATATTCACGGTTTTCATCTTTGGTTTGTAGTGCTCCATGCGGTAATAATCTGCTCTCTAATAGGACATTCCAGATTATGTCGATATAAAGAAGGAGCTTCTCATTTGGTTTCTCATAATCGAATCCGCTCCTTTGTGCATCCTGCAAATGTCCTAATTCGTGGCAAAGATTCTCATGAGAAAAAGGGTTCCTATAGCAATAATTTTTCAGACCATTAAGTGTTTCAACTAAATCTTTGCGAGAAAAGGAATCATTAGGTAATGGATCGATTATCTGCGGTGGTACTTCCAAATTGGCAATCCCGTATTTTAGTTTATTTTCATCGAAGTCTATGCTTATTGGTATATTATTGCAATGCACGGTAAGAAAAATCTTTTTTATTTTGATGGTATTTCCTATACGATTCAACGTATTCACTGTACAGTAAATCCTTTCTTTGACGTATCTTTTTAGTTCTTCATCATCTGTTTCTGGAAAGTGTTTGTTCAAGTTTTTCTGGAAGACTGGCAAGAAGCAAATATCTAAATCTGTAGTCATTCATTCCCCCCCTCTCTTTGACAATCACAAATCCACAGCAAGAACATATCAAATTAGAGTTAGATTCAAAAATTCACAGAATAGTATTGTTAATTATCTTTCAACACAACCTAAACTGACTTTGAGTCTCACAAGGCCCTAGCAGAACTCTCAGTTTTTTTCACCTGCAACGAATACTGCCATATAATACTTTCATAATACTAGATGAGCCCAAGTCTTCATCCTCAAACTATTACATCGTAATTTTGACCTTCTTTCGTTCTCTATTCCTTCACCTTTTCCGTACATTACCTGTAGTTGACTAATCAGTATTTGGGAAATATTTACATATTTTTTACTATTTCTTTTTCTATCGGTTCACCAGAAAGACCTCTTTCTTAGGAGAGAATTCTACCCCCTTGAATCCTTTCGGAATCCAAGAATCCAAGAGTGAGAATCTGGCTCCTTTCTCGTAATAGTTTTAGGATTTTTAAAAAACAAGAGCTGACCCCTTGCTATACATTGTCGGCATCACAATACACTCACGAATTCGGCAATGATTTTGAATTCACCTTCGGCGTCTCTGGATAAAACTATAGGCTCGTATTCGTTATTCAAGGGTTCAAGGATTATCTTTTCATGGCGCCATGTACCATCTTCGTTGAACTTCTTTTCGCTTCTATATCTCTTAACGGTGTATCTGCTTGCTGTGTCAATGTCTCTTATATCGTGATGCTGGGCCAATACTATTTTGCCTTGTCGGCTCCCAACAACATTCGCTCTGAATACACAATAATTATTGTCAGCGATCAGGGGCTCCATAGAATGACCCACGACTTTAGCAATGAACATCTCTTTGCTTAGCTTCCTTCTAATGTCCACCTTCATCCATCCTTCTTCCTGTACATCTACGCCTTCACCAAATTTGCCAGCCGCAGCTGCCAAGGAGTAGACAGGCAAATATTCCGCGTACTTCAGATTTTCGTCTATTTCACTCAACACACCATCTACGAACAATTTCTCCTCGGCACTTTCAGCCGCCTCTACCTCAGCCCAATCCTTACATATCAAAGTTGCTTGTTCCAACACGGTTTCCGTAGCTTTCTTTTGTTTATCAGGAGGATAATGATACCTTCTAAGAACTCGCTTAACCATAATCCGAAGTTTAGCCTGAACAGTCTCTCTCAATGTCCAATCAATAGTAACATTATTATGAACAGTCTGAACAAGCTCTCTGGCTATCATTCTCAGTGTCTCATCCCCTAAAACCTTCACAGCACTGTCATTAACCTCCAAGGCATCATAGAAGGCAAGCTCATCATCGGAAAGGCCCAAATTTTCCCCTCTCTTACTAGCATCCCGCATCTTTTTTGCAAGTTCTATTAGCTCCTCAATAATTCTGGCAGAATCAATAGCTTTGTTCTGATACTTCCGAATAGTCTTTTCCAACATCTCAGCAAAAGAGCGCCCCTGAATCAAATTCTTCCGAGATCTAACTTTAATCTCATCATTGAGAAGTTTTTTCAACAGCTCAAATGCAAGATTCCTATGGGGCATACCTTTGACTTCGGCCAGAAATTCATCGGAAAGAATGGAAATATCAGGCTTCTTAAGGCCCGCTGCATCAAAAATATCAATTACCTCGTCAGAGACAATTGCCTTAGAAATAATCTGTTTGATAGCAGAATCCAACTCCTCCTCAGGCTTACCAGTGCCAGTCTGAAACTTAGCAAGTCGAGAACGAATAGCCTGGAAGAAGCCGACATCATCACGAATCTTCAAAGCCTCTTTGTGAGGAACAGCTAAAGCAAAAGCTTTGGATAACTGAGAAACATAATCCAGCAATCTATCCTTACCATCCTTTTGCTTGAGTATATGCTCCTCAGCCAAACCCATAATAGACATCTTCTCTCTCGCCGAAGCAGCAAAAAATCGTCTATAATCAAACTTGTGAAACATCGCAGAAACAATCTCGTACTTCTCAATCATCAACGCAACAGCATCTTCCTGATCGAGAGTAGGCCTACCCTCACCACCACTCTCAGTATATTCAGCAAGAGCCTTTTTTAGCTCATCAGCAATACCTAAATAATCAACAATGAGACCACCGGGCTTATCCTTGAAAACTCTGTTTACTCTTGTAATGGCCTGCATCAATCCATGCCCTCTCATAGGTTTATCAACATACATAGTATGTAG
>SDBU01006267.1_pt1 | contig 14050 bp, 16 predicted proteins | sample 2277071 | NCBI WGS metagenome assembly SDBU01 (sample SAMN10397929, study PRJNA504765) | marine sediment metagenome | isolation source: marine sediment core GS08_GC12, 126 cmbsf | place: Arctic Ocean: Gakkel Ridge, Loki's castle | collected 2008
GGTTAAATTTGTTAAACGGACGGTGATTGAATGACACGTATCTATGCCTTGGTTAACCAGAAAGGTGGTGTGGGGAAGACGACCACCGCGATCAATCTCGGCGCCAATATTGCGAATTTCGGGCTGCGCGTCTTGCTCGTCGACATCGACCCGCAAGCAAACGCGACTTCATGTCTGGGCATCAACCACTCGGAGGTCCGGCAAGGTACATACGATGCTTTCATCGGACAGGTCCCTGTGTCTGAAATCGTCCTTCACAACCAGAAACTAAAACTGTCCTTGCTGCCCTCTTCCTCTGCGCTCGCCGGGGCTCAAATCGAGATAGTCGATGTGCCCGAGCGTGAGAGGTTATTGACGAAAATGCTCCAACCTCTCTCAAATAACTACGATTACATCTTCGTGGATTGCCCGCCGTCCCTCGGCTTATTAACACTCAACGGCTTGCTCGCCGCATCGGATGGCGTCATCATTCCCATTCAATGCGAGTACCTTGCATTAGAAGGGCTGACGCAGCTCATGCAGACGTTGACGCGCGTGAAAAGTGGGCTCTTTCCCGAACTCAGAATCCGCGGAATGCTGCTCACAATGTATGACGGCCGCACGAACCTCGCGCAGGATGTTGTGGAGGAAGTCAGACATCATTTCCCGGACGATGTTTTTCAAACGGTGATACCCCGCAGTGTCAGGCTCGCTGAAGCGCCGTCTCACGGACTTCCTATTACGGCTTATTCGCCGAATTCAAGCGGCGCAGTTGCTTACCAGTCGCTGGCGCGGGAGCTTCTCCAGGGTGACGGCATCGAAAATGTAGAAACCATCCGTAACGATGAGGTAACCGATGAGTAAGAAGCGTGGGTTAGGTAAAGGTCTGGAGGCATTAATTCCGGCAGGCTCCGACCAAATTCCATCGAGGCACGGCATGCTTCAGGTGCCCGCCGACAACATTCATCCGAATCCCAGACAGCCACGCATGTCCGTTGAAATGGAGAACATCTCTCAACTCGCTGATTCCATCAACGAACACGGCATATTACAGCCGCTGATCGTCCTCCCGAAAGATGCGGGCGGCATCTATACGCTCATCGCCGGAGAACGGCGTTTACGGGCTGCCCAGAAAGTCGGCCTGGAATTCGTCCCCGTGATCGTACGCGAAGCCGATGAACAGCAGCAACTCGAGTGGGCGCTCGTGGAAAACTTGCAGCGATCAGATTTAAACCCGCTGGAAATTGCGAATGGCTATCACCAGTTAGCCGAAGAGTTCGGCCTTTCTCACGCGGAGATCGCCGAACGGGTTGGTAAGAACCGCGCCACCGTGAGTAATACGCTCCGCCTGTTAAAACTCTCCGCGGCAGTCCGAGACGCACTCATCGGGAACAAGATCTCAGAGGGGCACGCCCGGGCGCTCCTCAGTCTTCCCACCGCACAAGCCCAATCCGCGGCACTACAGAGCATCCTCGAGCGAGATCTCAACGTGCGCCAGATCGAGGAACTCGTACAGCGCCTGCTCGGTGAACGGCGGAAGAAGAAACCAGCAACAAAACGCTCTCCCGAGGAGATCGCCCTGGAAAACCAACTCCGAGATGCGCTTGGCACCCGTGTGACGTTAAAACGAGGGCGACGCGGAGGAAGCCTGGTCATCCGCTTCTTCTCCGATGAGGAGTTGAATGCCCTTGTAGATCGTTTGCTGGCTAGCTCGGAGGGGAAATAACTTGCGCTACCTGGTCTTCGGAACCGGGGCTGTCGGCGCCCTTGTAGGCGGCAAACTCGCACTCGCCGGTTTCCCGGTGACGTTTCTGGCGCGGCCGCGAATCGCAGAAGCGTTACAAGCACAAGGCCTGCGCCTAACCGGTGATCGCACGCATGGAGTCGTCGAAGAAGTCCATGCCATCACCGAAATCTCAGGGATGGAAAAACCCGATCTCATCCTGCTGACGGTTAAGACTTACGACGCTGAGACAGCTGCAACAGAGATCGAGACCGCGTTTACAGAACCCCCTACCATCGTAAGCCTCTTAAATGGAATAGGCAGCGAGCAGATGCTCTCTGCGCGTTTTGGGGCAGAACGCGTCCTCTCTGCCACCCTTACTACTGCCGTGCAAATGATTGAACCTGCAGTTCTCCATGTCGCACGGCGGAGAGGGATCGGTGTAGAACTTGATCATCCTTTAGCGGCAGAGTTCATGAGTGACCTTAAAGCAGCCGACTTCCTCGCTGAAGCATATCCGAACGCCGAACGCATGAAATGGTCAAAGCTTCTGACGAATATCGTTGCTAACGCGAGTTCGGCTATCCTCGGTTGGACGCCCTCGCAGGTGTATTCCCATCCGAGTACTGCATTGATTGAAATCGAGTCTCTAAGAGAAACAGTCCGGGTCTTGCGGACCATTGGCTACACTCCACAGAATTTACCGGGAGTTAACGTATCTCTTCTTGCGCGTGCGATCTTTCTCCCCCAACGGCTCATTCGACCTCTTCTCGGGAGGATTGTCAGCGAAGGGCGCGGGGATAAAAAACCGTCACTCCACTTTGACATTGGGCGCGGTAAATCCGAGGTCTTACGATTAAATGGCGCGGTTGTGCAAGCCGGCTCACGCCTGGGTTCCCCTACGCCAGCCAATCGGCTCCTCACCGACACATTGATGAAGCTCGTAAATAATCAGGAAGACCCGGAAAGATTCCGGAACAATCCCGAGCTATTGATACAACTCGCCCGGGAATACGGGGTTCCCGGGATTTGACCCTGACGGTTCGGTGGCTTACAGCACCGGTGCGTCTGTCAGCTTCAGAACAGCCATACCGTTTTGCTGCCGGCGAACATCCACCGGTCCATTTCTAGGTATAATCTCGTAAACATATCCAGACAATGGAGGCTTGAATGGATTTTGATGATAAAGTCGCGATTGTGACCGGGGCTTCTCGCGGCATAGGACGGGCGATTGCTTTCGAATTTGGCAGTCGTGGCGCCCGCGTCGTCGTAAACTATATTCAAAACTCTTCAGCCGCCGATGAAGTCGTGAGTACAATCTCGGAAAGCGGTGGGGAGGCGTTTGCCCACCAGGCTGACGTCAGCGTTTTCGAGCAGGCGGATGGCCTGGTTAAAGCCGCCATCGAGAAGTACGGGGATCTCCATATCCTCGTGAATAACGCTGGCATCACCCGCGATGGTTTAATCATGAAGATGTCCGAAAGCGATTGGGACGATGTGATCCAGACGAATCTAAAATCGACGTTTAACTGCTGCAAAGCAGCAATTCGCCACATGCTGCGCCGAAGGTACGGACGGATCATTAACATCGCCTCCATATCAGGGATTATGGGAAATCCCGGTCAGACCAATTATTCCGCCTCCAAAGCAGGACAAATTGGTTTCACGAAGGCACTAGCCCGAGAAGTTGCATCGAGGGCGATAACGGTCAACGCAATTGCACCCGGTTTCATCCAAACCGATATCTGGTCGACCGTACCCGAGGAGGCTCAAAAGAGCCTGATGGATATGATCCCTCTCGGTCGAGTCGGGCAGCCCGAAGAGATAGCAAAAGCTGCCGCTTTCCTCGCCTCCGATGAGGCAGCATATATCACGGGTCATACACTTACCATTGATGGCGGAATTGCGATGTAAAATAGGAGTCTAAAAAGAATGGCTACAAAAGAAGAGAAACAAGATCGAGCTCCCGGCTCAACAACGATGGCCCCCGGTGTTCTTCTTACTCTGGCTCGTCTCACGGCGCTAAGCGTCCCTGGCGTGGTTGATATGGCACCCATACGCAGCGGTATCAATCGACTCTTTCGTCGGGGATCGGGCGCAGGAGTACAAATCAACATCGAAGATGGTGAGGTCGCTGTTGATCTATTCCTAATCCTAGCCCAGGATACCAACGTGCGCGAGGTCAGCCGAAATGTCCAGGCTGAAGTCGTGCGTGCCATCGAGGAGATGATCGGCATGGATGTCATTCGCGTTGATATACACATCGAGGATATTGACTACGCCGAAATTGCAGATTAATTCGGTTTGAACCCATGAAGCGCGAACGACGGCGGCTACGAAACCTAATCATCCAAGCCCTCTATGAAATCGACACTGTCGACCATCCACCTCAAGAGGTCATTGCTCGGTATCTGGAAGAAAACGACAACCTGAGCGATGAGGGATCGGAGTTTCTCAAGTGCTTTGTAGAAGGCATCTTTTCCATAACTCCGGAATTAGATAATGTAATCGCCACCTTCGCGCCCGAGTGGCCCGTTGATCAACTCGCCGTTGTCGACCGAAACATCTTGCGCATGGCTCTCTGGGAGATTGTCCTCTACGACGAAACGCCGTTAAAAGTCGCCATCAACGAGGCTGTCGAGCTCGCTAAGCGTTTCGGCTCGGATAGCTCCGCACGTTTTGTCAATGGTGTCCTGGGCACACTCGCCGATCAGGAACAAGAAATCCGCCGCCGATTCACGAATCCAGGTTAACCTCAAAATCTATATGGATATCTTTGGTATTGGCCCTCTTGAATTCATCTTCATTCTTCTGATCGCCATGGTTGTGGTGGGACCTCGCAACATGGGGAAAGCAGGTAAAGCGATCGGCAGTTTCCTCAACCGTCTCTACCGTTCGGAGAACTGGAGATTGTTTAACGAAGCATCTAGAAACCTGCGTAATCTTCCCAGCCGCCTCGCACGGGAAGCTGCTTTGGATGAATTGGACGTCGTGCGTAAAACCATCACGGATACCAGCGAGAAGCTCACTCGGGAGGTTCGAGACCTCGATGCGGGGTTAAGCGCCTGGAAGGCACCCTCCCCGGATACCGTTGACGCCAAGCCGGATGCCCAAGATAAAGATTCGGGAACCGATGCGAGTGACAGCTAAATGATCCGCACATTTTTTCGCAAGCTGTGGCGTTTCATCACCACCCCTTTCCGGTGGATCGCAAAGCCCTTCCTAAAATTGCGGGACTTCCTCAACTTTGAACCTGAAGATACGCCAATTGCAGACGTCTTCAGTCGAACGATTCAAGAACCATCGCTCCTGATCGACCACCTCGAGGCGCTGCGCCGTCATCTGCTGCGTTCGATCGCCGTACTCATCCTCGCGGTTCTGGCAAGCACTCTCTTCGCCAAACAGGCACTGGATTGGCTCGCGGGCCCAATTGGTGGACTCGAACAACTGCAAGCGATTGAGGTGACCGAATCAATCGGCGTCTTCATGCGGGTTTCATTGCTAACCGGCTTTGCAATCACACTGCCCTATATCGGGATTGAGATCTTCGCCTTCTTGAATCCAGGACTCCGCCGACGCGAGAGGATCCTCCTGCTGACCGCAATCCCGGCAGCAACCATGCTTTTCCTGCTCGGCATAGCTTTCACTTATTTCATCCTGCTCACACCAGCCATCGATTTCCTCCTCCATTTCATGGACATCAGTGCCGCGATCCGTCCTGCAAGTTACATCCAGTTTGTGACTGGGCTGATGTTCTGGATCGGGGTAGCTTTCCAATTCCCGCTCATCATCTACGCCCTGGCAGGCTTAGGTTTCGTGAATGCGAAAGCGCTTCTGCGCGGTTGGCGTTTCGCCATCCTCGGCATCGCCGTCCTCGCTGCAGCCGTTACACCTACGATCGACCCAATAAATATGGGGTTGGTGATGCTGCCCATGGTCTTCCTCTACTTCATAAGCATCGGGTTGGCGGCAATTGCGGGCCGAGGTCGCACGTCTAAAGCGCAATCTGATTCGAATTGATCGAACGATATGCCCTTGCCGAAGAATACGATGATGGGCTCTCGTCGCCCAACACAATAACCTTTTAAGCAACCCGGCCAGTAGCCCCAAAGCCTAATGGCCCTTTGAATTTTGCTCGGCTCTCGCTCTCGGAGTACAATCCATCATCGCCAAACCAGATAATGAAGGAGGGAATCACACAATGCGACCTGTCTACGCCCTCTCCGGCGGGGTTTCAAAATTCGCGAAAACCCGTCAGGATAAAAATTTCCAGGCAGTAACAAAGGAGGCCTACGACTACGCCATCCAGGATTTGGAAATAGATTTCCCAACGTTCACCTCGATCGTCGACGGATCAGTAGCATCGTATTTTTCCGATCACTTCACTCGACAACTCATGGCGGCGATAATGGCCCAGGATTATCTCGGGCTGTGTCCAAAACCCAGTCACCGCGTCGAAGGCGGCGGTGCAACAGGCGGGCTCTGCTTCCAGGAAGCGTGGAAATCTCTCGCTTCCGGCCATATGGATGTCTGTGTAGCCTACGGTTTCGAAACCATGAGTCACGTCGAGACGTGGAAGGGGAATGAATTCATTGCCCTCGCATCAGACGTCTCCTGGGATTATCCTGTGGGTGGTTTCTACTCCGGATATTACGCCATGATGGTCACACGTCATATGAAGGAGTTTGGTACAACCGTTGAGCAGATGGCGCACGTGTCCGTGAAAAACCACATCAACGCATTTTCAAACCCTTATGCGCAGAAACGGAACCGCTACTCGATCGAAGATGTCCGCAATTCAGTCATGGTCGCGTGGCCACTCACCCGCCTCGATATTTGCGTCATGTCCGATGGAGCTGCGGCTACAATCCTGGCGTCTGAAGAGGGCATTAAGAAGCTGGAAGCTGCCGGAGCGAAGATCCCGCGCCCTCTGGTGCGAGTCACCGGCATCGGCCGCGGCACGGACGCCATGCGCATGGCTGACCGGCCGCACTTCGACTACGATACGTTTATGCAGGACTACGCCACCGAGCAGGAGAAATCCGACGACGGGACTCGCAAGTACTACAAGGGACTTTGGGAGAAGGGAACCCGCTATCCAGGTGTGCACTCCTTCCGTGCAGGGAGAACCGCTGGGAATATGGCCTACAAGCATGCGGGAATATCCGACCCTTTGGAAGAACTCGATTTCGTCGAACTACACGACGCTTATACATCCAGCGAGATCCAGACCTATGAGGATTTAGGCCTTTGTCGGTATGGTGAAGGCGGCCCGTTCGCTGCATCCGGAAAGGCCCATATGCCCGGGATTGATTACGGGGTTCCGCTGCCGGAAAAAACCGCCTGCCCGGTTAACCCCTCCGGCGGATTGATCGCCTGCGGTCATCCTGTTGGCGCGACCGGCTTGATGCAAGCCGTCTTCGCTCTCTGGCAACTGCAAGGAACCATTAAGAAACATTTCGATGATGATACGCTGCAGGTGAAAAACGCGAAAAGAGGGGCAATCCATTCCCATGCGGGTACAGGCACCTACGTGACGGTCAGCATCCTTGAGCAGGAGGTTTAGTCATGGCGAAAATACCAGATCGACGACCTGAAACCCTCGGTGGATACATTGTCCATGGCGTTCCTTTCCCGGTAGAGACCGATGCAGATGCTCTCGCATTTCTGAAGCAGATGGCGCCGTTGCAGATCGAACAGGATTACAAGATCACGTACCTGCACTCCTACGCCCAGGATAGCCCCTGGTTTGCCGCTGCTTCTAACAAGAAGCTGCTGGCTTCCCGGGATCCCGAGAGCGGTTATGCATACGCCACGCCTCGCGGTCATGATATGTTCTCCGGCAAGGAAACGGAGTGGGTCGATATCACTGAAACCCCGGCGCATATTCATGCCTTCACAGTCTGTTACTTTGGCTCGGAGGAATTCCTCCCCGAGACGCCCTACGTCTTATGCCTGATCAAATTTGAAGACATCAACACGCTATTCCTCGCGCGTCTTTTCGGGGTTGATCCTGAGGAACCATCTTTGGATTGGATCGGGATGGAGGTCGAACCCCGTTTCCTGAGGAACAGCAAGCTCAAGCCAACGGACGTCTATTTCATCCCTGCCTGACCGCTTAGACCGAAGATCCGGTCAGCACTTGGTCCTTACATTGGAGGCACTTCTATGCGATGGAGAATAGGGGTACCTCAATATAGGAACGCGATGGGGATTGGGTCCATCTTTATAGCGCCCATACTCGCTCCATACCCTTATAGTGTCCAGTGGCTAAACATGAACCGATACAACCCCCAAATCAGGATTTGAGAGTGGCGACGCCATATACTTCCCACCCCATAAAGCTTGAACTTCGGCGTTCGTACCTGGCAGTGACGATGCTGGGTTTTAGTGGAGCGATCGCTGCGTTCGTGTACGCGGTTTACCGTTGGTACTTCGCCTATCACCATTTCGGCCCCGCCGTCGTCGGTCGCTGGACCACACCCTCACTGATTCTTTCATTGGTTCTCGCTGCTATTAGTGTAATAGGTCTTATCCTTTACCTGAGTGTTCGCAGTTATCGTGTGATCACGAACGAGGTGGGTTTACAAATTAAGAAGAGAAACCACGCGGTCTCCATCCCCTGGGAGGAAATTGAATATGTACGTTCTTCTTCCATTCGCTACGGTGTAGCGAAATTTGAATGGGGGAATCGATCTACACTATGGGTCCACACTTCCAACGGTCAAGCTTTCCGTTTCGTGAATAACCTTATGGATTTCAACAGCCTTGCGGAGGCCGTAAAAGCAGCTTTATACCCTCGGTATCTTGCTCGCTACCGTAAGGATCTCAACCAGGGACAAAGCATTGATTTCGGTCCGATCCAATTGACACCAAACGGGATTGTTTTTGGGCGGAAGGAGTGTCAGTGGTCAGCATTAGAGGATGTCTCGCTCGCTCGCGGCCGCCTGACGATCACCACGAATGAGGGTCAGCGAATGAAATCCTATTCCATCCCCGCCAGGAAGATCCCCAATTCAGATCTCTGCGCTCAGTTAATCCAAAACATTGAGTATTGAAAATGAACAAACATAGTACTGGCTTCCTTTTACTAACGCTGGTTTCAATGCTGGTGGCAGGCTGCTCGACGCTTCCAGCAACATCCATGCCTGTAGAACTGCCATCGCCGGTTCCCATCGGCAATGCCACCCCCTCACCTTCGGCTGAGGTTACGTTTTCTGTTGTCTCTCCGGCAGTGAACGACCCGGATTCGAGAATCGATCTTGTCCTTCTCGACCCAGTGACCGGCTTGGATTACAACACCTATTCCATTCCAATGGAATCAGCAAGTGACGGACGATGGCAGGTGAGGGTCGCCTCCACGATCGGTTCGCTCCTGTATTATCGCTACGCCCGCCGATCTCCAGCCGAAGCGCAAGAGGTGGATGCTCACTTCGAGCCCATCCGGACTCGGGTGGCGCTCGTAACCGGACCGGTGCAGATCGACGATGTGATCGCAGCATGGTCTGATAAACCCTTTGAAGGAATGACTGGCCGCATCATCGGCGAGATCATGGACGCTTCCACAGGGAAGGGTATCCCCGAGATTGCTGTCAGCGCGGGTGGTCTGATCACGTTTAGTGATGGCGAAGGGAAATTCCGCATTGATGACCTCCCACCCGGACTCCATAATGTCACTATCTTCAGCCCAAATGGGGCTTATGGATCCGTACAGCAGGGCGCACAGGTGGCTGTAGATGCGACTACACCGGTAGCGTTCTCCCTCCAGGCAGCAACACCGGTTCATATAACTTTCCAAGTTACCGTTCCGCCGGGTCTCGACCCGAACGCACAAATCCACCTCGCTGGTAATATCGCACAGCTCGGAAACCGCTTCGTTGATCTTCTGGGAAACATCCGCATATCCACACTCCATATGCCCTCCCTCGTTCAAGTTGATCCAACCCACTCCCTGGCGGTCCTTACACTCTATAGTGGAACGGACCTCCGCTATAAATACACGCTAGGTGATGGGTTGTGGAATGCCGAGCGAGATGGTGAAGGCCATTTCGTTACTCGCCAGGTGATCATCCCTGAACATGAGACAACGCTGCGTGACACTGTGATGAACTGGAGCTCGAGTGGGGATTCAAGTGTGCGATTCCACGTCGAAGCCCCTGAAAACACTCCGCCCGGGGAAGGGGTTAGTCTGCAGTTCAAACCTGGCTCCTGGTTCGAACCCCTACCCATGTGGCAGGTCGCACCTCATGAATGGGCATTTGAGCTGCACGGACCTTTGAAATTCGCCGGTGATGTGGAATACCGCTATTGTCGCAATCTTCAGTGCAGCAGCGCCGATGACGAAGACACAGCCGGACCCATTTCTACAGGGCGCGCGCTCGATTTCGAGCAAGGCAGCGATGAAATCCATGATCAAGTTGTTGCCTGGAAGTGGCTGAAGATTGAACCCGCCCGCCCCTCCATCATGAGTCAAGCGATCCTGCCACGACAGAGGTTTGAAGCCGGCGTTGACTTCCTACCGGGATATACCCCAACCTGGAAGACGTCCGTGCCAATTAGCATCCAGGATCTCCATTCGCTCGGCGTCAACGCTATAACGCTTACCCCGCGCTGGATGATCACACAACAGAACCCGTTCCCGCTGATCTCTTTTGATCCCGGCCGAGCGGCGTTTAAGGACGAGCTTGAGGAGTGGGTCCAAAACGCCAAAGACCTTAATATGCGGGTGAATCTCCGCCCAACGGTCTCGATTGAATCCGGTAACATGGAAACGTGGTGGGATAGTGCGCTTAGAGATGATATCTGGTGGAACCTGTGGTTCGAAGAGTATCGGTCTTTTCTGCTCACATTCGCACAGTACGCGGGCGAGATGGGGGTTGAGAAGCTAATCATCAACACTCATGCCATCGCGCCCAGCCTCCCTTCCGGCCAACTTCATGGCGGTTCCTCCTCAGGAGTGCCCAAGGACGCCAGCGAGAGATGGGAGGCGCTGATCCTGGAAGTTCGCGAACGCTTCTCCGGTCGATTATCTGTAGAAGTTGAGCTACAAGCCGATACACTCGATCTACCCCAATTTGTGGAGCATGTGGACGAGATCAGCATATATTGGCGGATCCCGCTCTCCCGAGGAGGATCTACAGAATTCAATGTTCTGAAAACAACCGTGGACCAGACCTTCGATTGGCTTCTAGTCCAACCCGACCTGCAAGGAAAGCCTGTCACGTTAAGTGTGGAATATCTCTCGCTAGAAGGAAGTGCGAATTCTTGCCCTCCTGCGCCAGATGGGAGCTGCCGTGATCCGGGGAGCTTCGCGTCAGGCAGCGAGGTCGATCCGGATTTGGAAGTAGATCTGATCGCACAGGTAGAGGCAATTAACGCCGTTCTTCTTGGCGCCTACTCACGAGACGAAATCACCGGTTTTTACGTCCGCGGTTTTAACCCAACTGCCCGGCTCTATGATAAATCCGCATCCATATACGGAAAACCTGCCCAGAACCTGCTGCAATATTTCTACCCGCGGATTACGGGGAACGAGTAAAATCGGACTGGACGAGAGTAATGGCAATTCAAGGAATTGCCCATACCGGGGGAACAACCATGGTCAGGGGATCCAAACGCCGTCATTCTTTACGATTACGAGGCTATGACTATTCACAACCAGGTGCATATTTTGTTGCGATTTGTACCCGGAATCGATTGCCCATATTTGGGAGAGTTGACCAGGGCAGAATGCTATTAAATAATTGCGGGGGAATCGCAACAAGAAAATGGGAACAGCTGGATGAACGATTCCCGGAAATTCAAATCGATGAGTTTACCGTTATGCCGGATCATATGCATGGGATCATCGTGATTCCAGACGCTGTAGGGGCGATACACGCAGTCGGGGCAATTCATGAATTGCCCCGACAACAAGAGAAGAATTCACCGATCGCCCGACGACGGATGACGTTACCCATGGTTATTGGTTTCTACAAGATGAACACTGCCAAAGCCATCAATATAGCCAACGACACGCGTGGTACACCTGTCTGGCAACGTAATTATTATGAACACATCATTCGCAATGAGGCTTCACTGAACCGCATCCGCCGTTATGTTCAGGCGAACCCAATCCATCTATTACCAGCGAGGAGACGATGAATTTCGAACTGACAGATGAACAACGAATGTGGCGTAGTGCAGTCCACGAATTCTGTGCCGAAATTGTCAAACCGAAGGCGGCGGAATATGACGAACGCGCCGAAATCCATCAACAAGCTTTCGAGAAAATGGCCGCCCTTGGGCTGCTGGGTATGAACGTTCCAGAGGCATATGGTGGCGCGGGTGTCGACGCGATCAGTGGGGCAATCGCCATCGAGGAGTTCGGGTGGGCCGATGGCGGCACAGCGCTTTCAGTCGCCGCGCATAACAGCTTGGGCTGTGCGCCGATTGCAAATTACGGCATCAAAGAACAGAAGCAGCGCTGGCTCCCTGGTCTAGCCAAGGGCGATCCCGGTCTCGGCGCCTTAGCGCTGACCGAGCCTGGCGCGGGCTCCGATTTGGTGGGTGGGATTCAGACGCGTGCCGAACTGGACAATGGGGAGTGGGTTATCAATGGGAACAAGGCCTGGATAACCAATGCGAGCTCGGCTTCTCTCATTATCACACTCTGCCGAACCGATCCAGAAGGTGGTTCTGGCTCATTGAGCCTGATTGTAGTCCCCGCCGACATATCTGGTTTGCATATCCACCCTCCTGAGAAGAAGATGGGCGTGCGGGCATCCCCCACACATGCCCTGACCTACGAGAATGTCCGCGTTCCAGAAGATCATCTTCTTGGCAAAGTGGGCGAGGGGTTATATCAAACCTTGAACACCTTAGACGGTGGGCGAATCGGTATCGGCGCGCTCTCTGTTGGCCTGGCACGGGCCGCTCATGAGGAGGCAATCCGCTACGCTAAGGAACGTGAATCCTTCGGAAAGCCCATCGCTGAACGCCAGGCGATCCAATGGATGATCGCCGATGCTGAAGTGCAAATTGAAGCCAGTCGTTTGCTCATATACAAGGCGGCGTGGTTGAAGGAGAAAGGCGAATTCTATAATCGCGAAGCCGCTGTTGGAAAGCTCTTCGCAACGGAGATGGCCGAGGATGTCGCTCGCAACGCCATACAGATCCTGGGAAGTTATGGCTACAGCAGCGAATACCCCGTCGAGCGCATCTACCGCGACGCACGGCTCATGACGATCGGCGAGGGCACAAGTGAAGTGCAACGAATGGTCATCGCCCGGCGCGTCTTGGGCAAGGAGTAGCCACAGTTAGCAACCCTGAACCACACACTTCTGGATGAAACAAATCGAAGAAAGATTACACCGCCTGCGCTCATTACTGGCACAGGCGGTGTTTCCTTGCGTGCGATTGAGCTATATACCGTGGGTCTACCCCCTTCGGTGATCTTCAGTATTAAGGTATCGCCGCCTGTAAAGCGGCATCTAGCTCGGCCTCCCCGACCATCCCTACCCACTGACCGATGATCGCGCCTGTTCCGTCGAGCAGGAAGATATGGGGTTGGTACCGGTATCCCAGCTCTCGTTTGAAAGGTTCCGTATTGGGATCGTCGATGTCGAGGTATACGAAATTAATCTGTCCGGCATACTTTGCTTCAAGCCCGTGCACGACGGGCGCCAGCGCCTGGCAGGTCGGTCACCAGAACGCGAAGAACTCAAGGAGCACAGGCTCGCCCGACGCCAGCGCCACCGTGCTGGGGTCTATTGCTTCAAGTTCACCCCGGGGAGTAGCCTGCGGGGGTGGCTGCTCCGCTTCCTGCCCCTCGGGCATCTCACCAGCGCTCGGGGATGCGGCTGCATCCTCTACGGCGTCGGCCCCCTTCTCATCCGTAACCTCGTCAGGCGCCTGACCCTCCTGGACCTGCTGATCACCACCGCTCGTCTCTGGTGGAACCGCTTGACCATTGCAGCTTGCCAGGAAGGATGCAGCAATAAAAATACCGAGCACAAGCAATATCTTTGAATGTTTCATGATTCCCTCACTGCCATTATTCACAGCAGCGATCCTACGCTGAGAAGGACCGCCTCTTCATTTTTTCAGAACCAAATAATACCATCGAAATCATCAAGGTAGCGTACAGCGAATCCAACAATCGCCCTCATTGGATTTGAACCATTAGACGCCCGCCTTCTCAGCAAGCAGGATATCCAGCACCTTCTAGCCTTTCTGGTTCATCAATTCCTTGGACGCGCGTCGGAAAATCAACCAAATGTGGAGCAAGCCAGGGCCCAGTGACGCTCACCAATATCGCGGTCAATATCAATAGAACATGAACAAAAGACGCTTTGATTTTTATATGCC
>SDBU01006268.1_pt1 | contig 14049 bp, 14 predicted proteins | sample 2277071 | NCBI WGS metagenome assembly SDBU01 (sample SAMN10397929, study PRJNA504765) | marine sediment metagenome | isolation source: marine sediment core GS08_GC12, 126 cmbsf | place: Arctic Ocean: Gakkel Ridge, Loki's castle | collected 2008
ACAGTTCGGTAAGGGTACTCCAGAGGGTCTTTTAGCGCCAGAAGCCGCCAATAACGCTGTGCAAGGAGGAGCCGCCATCCCGAGCCTGTTCTTAGGGATTCCGGGTAGCTTGGAATGGGCAATTGTGCTGGGCATCATGGTGATGTACGGCATAATGCCGGGCCCAGCATTACTGGTAGAGCATCCCGGTGTGGTCTGGGGCATTATCTGGGGCATAGTGATCGCCAACGTAATTGCGAGCACAATAGGTTTAGTGGCCGGGGCACAACTGGCACGCCTGACCAAGATTAAACCTTTATATATTGCGGTGGTCGTCCTCGTTACTTGTATGGTAGGTGCATACCTGATTCGTAACAATGTCTGGGATAGCATGCTTACGGTCGTTGGTGGGCTACTGGGCTACTTTATCCACCAGTTAGACTATGGGCTCTTGCCCTTTGCCCTAGGTTTCATACTGGGTAACCTCCTCGAGAAGAGCTTCTTTCTGACACTGCAGGTGGGCTACGGGACGTATTCGGTTTTCGTTGGCTCAACATTGTCGATTATTCTTATAATATGCTGTGTGGCCGTGGCCGCCGCCGGGCCGTGGGTGCGACGGTGGTTGGCAGGGAAGGAGGTCTAGCTATGAGCAAGCGAACACACCGTATCTGGAGACTGTTGCTGACGAGGGCGGTGTTGTTCCCCCTCATGATTTTAGCCATCGGAGCGTACGTAGTCACCACCTCGTTCAGCTATAACGAGCCTGAGACCGGGCTTTTCGCCGGGGTAGCCGGTAGCATACTGATTGCCCTAACAGTCTTGGTGCTAGTCAGAGAGATTCGTCGAGAATTAGCCGGGCTTCACCCCAGGCCTGACCGCGTTTCCCCACAGGCTAAGATAAGGAATGGACGAAGATACCCACTCCTTATCGCCTTTGCCTGGTGTGCTGGACTTTTTGTGGCTCTGTTCCTCATCGGTTTTCAACCAGCAATACCTATCTGGGTCTTCTTCTACTTGCTGTGGAACAGAGCTTCACCTATCTTGACCATCAGCCTGCCCGTGGTGCTGTGGGCCATGGTGACGTTCGTAATCGGGCGGGCTCTAGGCACCCTGTTCTTCGAAGGGATTCTTTTCGGAGGGATACCACCCTCTCTCTGGTAGAATAGCCATACCGCATTAAAACCTATTTGACGAACCCTTGCAACGCATCCCAGTTCTGCTTGTATAGATTTAGAAGATTCATATGTGCTTCCACAAAGTCCTCGGCTGACATAACAGTCAGCGGCTGCTTTACCTCTTTGCCCCACTGGACGATTTTAGGGTCGGTCAGGGTTGCAGTGAGACCCTCTGTCAGCTTCGCTATTCGTTCGGTTGGAGTGCCCGGAGTTGTGACGAAAGCGCGGTATTGCATAGTCGCTTCAAGCTCTTGGGGCAGTCCCAACTCGCGAGAACTTGGCACATTAGGTAGCGCGTCGTATCTCTCCGCACCCCATACGAACAGAGGCACATACTCTCCCGACTCGACTTTCTTAAGCGTTGTGCCCGAGCCAGTTGCGTTCATAATGTCTACATCGCCTCGAATTGTGGCCAGGTTAGCCTCCATCCAGTTCCCAAACGCTACCGGCCGAATGTCCAGGTTTCGCTCTTTGCCCACAATTACTAGCGCGGCCAGACCCAGTACCAAACTGGCATAATTCGAAACACGAATAGGTTCTTTAGCGTTCAAGAGGTCGTCAGCGGTCTTGAATTTCGACTTGGGCGATGCGAAAACGACATCAGGTAACGTCTTTATTACGAGGAGTATCGGTAGTTCGTTAACATCGAAATGCAGCAAATCAGGCACAAGTGTGTGCCCCAGCAGCCGGACGCTGTTGAAAAAAGCTATGCGATACCCATCCGGTTTCGCCTTATATATTGCGTCAAACATGTCGACATGTTTTGGCCCGGTTACGTTCATAGGCAGCACCTTGACACCGAGTTTCTCCCCCAGCGTCGGTGCAACCTTACGTCCGACGGTATCATAGGCACTTCCAGTATTACCACCGATGAGAAGGTGAATTGGCTCGCTAGGGAAGGTTTCCTCAGGAGCCGGCTTGGCGCAGCCAAAGCCCCAAGCTAACATAGCTGCCACCAAGAGTATATTTATGACAAGAGCTATCCTTTTCATTCTTCTTCCTCCTTTTAAAATACTCCTTTAGCCCTTCTTAGCTGTCATAGACCACGGCAGACCACCTCCTAACTGAAGCATTGCGCAAATTTCACTGTTATTCTATCCGTATTGTTGCAGGTACCATTCTGCAATCTGGCGGCGAGTTGTAAACCACACCTTGGGGAAGCCCTTGGCATACTTTATCACTTGGTCGTAAGCCCATATGCCAAATGGCCGTCCATAGATAGTAGAATGGGCCACGGCACCTAGGATCTGGCCACCTTCCTCATAAAGCACATCAAACGACCGGCAAAACACTTCTACATAATGGCTGGGAGCAGTACGCGCACGCGTCCACCCGATATCATTGACGTCCCAAGGTATGCTCATGCCCACCATTTTTTTGCCGCTAACTTCCAGGATGAAAGGCGTGTCGGTGTTGGCGTAATCACCGTGCCATAGAAAGCCTTCCTCCGCGAGAACCGGTAATGTGTGCTCTAAATATTGACCGCCCGGACTCACCCAACCGACTGGTCGCTCCCCTGTCACCTTGGTAATAATGTCAATACATCTTCGAACGTTTGCCCGAGTTTGTTCCCGGTCAAGACTGAACGAATCGATGTCCTGTGCCCAGGAATGAGCGCAGATTTCCCGCCCTCCGCCACCCTGCTTGAATGCCTTGACCACATCTGGATATCGCTCAACCGCCAAGCCACTGCAGACACCCGTCGCTGTTACGCTATGCCTGTTTATCAGTTCAACCAGTCGCCACATCCCGAGTTCCGCGTACTTATCCCATGACTGCAATAATAAGTCTGGTGTACCCTGCTCCACCAAGTTCCTTGGAAGAAGTGGAATAGTGACCATGCGGTCAGCATTAATCCAGCCGGCCCCTTCGAATTGCTCTAAAGCTACCTGTAGCACTACTGCGATCCGTGCTCCATTTGGCCATTCGATTCGCTGTGGACGTCCCATCGCACGCGCCTCCTTTTCAGAAGCTTGGATAGTATGCCTCAAGTTTTGTTATTCCTAATGTTTGGAGTCGAATTATAACACGAGTGGTAGATGAAGTCAATACTTTGTGGTCGGTCATACAATTGGTGACACCTCCTCCTTTCTCGGATATTCTTTCCACTGCTCGAGGGATTTAAGTGGTGTCACACAGTTGCTTCAGCTATCACTGTCTCCCCTCTCTGCTCCGAGGCTTGGGTGAAAAGCTTCTTGACCGGGCGCCTTACTGCCTTTCAGTACAGCTTCACCATGGTACTTACACCCCAACCCCCGTCGGATAAACTGATTATTGTCAGGTATTCTATCTGAACAGGCTCATATATCCCCTGCAAAGTCTGAATAGCATGTCGTGCAGTATTGCAGTTATTTCCTTCTAAGTGCTAGACTAGTCCCGAAGGTGTTATGCTTTGCCGGAGTGTGGCGACTCCCGGGGACTATTCTAACTAGGATCACCTAGCCATAATCGAAGAAAAAAGGAGGTGTTTCATGCCTTATGTTATTAACAGGAATGTCGACAGGTCAAAGTACTTGTATTTCCGGTTTTCCGAAGCCGAATACGCCCGCCGGCACAGAAAAATCCGGGAGTTCATGGCGGAGCGTGATCTAGACTGCTTGCTGATTTCCGGCCAAGGTACTCTCTGGGACCGTTGCTGGGCCAACATCGTCTACGTGATGAACTGGATGGGAACTATGGAGTTGCCTGCATACTGTGTATTCTCCAAAGAGGGCGAGCCGGTTGTTGCCTGCCTCTACCTGAACGCCAGCCATGAAGACCGGGCTGCTCGTGCCACGGTCGGTGAGGTTCGCGGTACTACCGGCAGGAACACTGACACGGCCGCTGTGGCCGCTGAAAGTATGCACGAATTGGGAATACAAAAGGGACGTATAGGCCTGGTTGAGACGGATGTAGGAGTTGGCATTCCGGCTAACCACTTGGATTTTTTCACTAAGGAGCTACCACAAGCTGAGTTCGTCAGTGTTACCCGCGACTGGTGGCTCATGCGTGTGGAGAAGAGCCCTGAAGAATTTGCTGTTCTAGAAGAGACTGCTCGCTGGAGTGACCTCGCCCATATGGAGTTAGCCGCCATGATTAAACCCGGTGTTACTGAACGCGCTCTCTTTGTCACCGCATACAACGCCGTCTATGGCTACGGGGCAGACCATCCCTCCATGATTCTGATCGCCTCGGGCCCCATGGATGGGTCGTACGCTAACTTCCAAAGGAACCGACCGGTAAATCGAGTGCTGCATCGGGGTGATATAGTCATCACCGAGCTCGGTCCACGCCACCCGGGAGGATACGAGGCTCAGGTAGGTCACGTTTTTACCCTAGGTCCATGCTCTCAGCTATACAAAGATGCATTTAAAAGAGGTGTTGAGGCCCATGACCAACTCCTTGACGTCCTCCGCGTTGGCAAAACCGAGTATGACATATGGGAAGCGAGCCGCTCATTCCGGGAAGCGAACTTGGATCCAGCATCGTACCACACGGGCAACTGGGCTATAGTGCACGGTATGTTCAGCATTCCCAGAGACGTCAGGCAAAGGATAGCTATAGACCCACCAGAGGAGCGTAATCCTCTCCTTCCGTACCAGTTTCTCACCGTTGAAGTCCATAGTGCAATTCCAGACCGTACGGGAGCAGTCTTCGTGTGCAAGCCATATATCGTCATGCCAGAAGGTCCACCGAAAGCGCTGAGCCAGTACCCGCTAGAAATCACCGAGCTTTATTAGTACGGAAAGGCCAGTTACCGCACCGGCTAGCCCGTAAAGCGGAGTTGAAAGGTGAATTGAACAGAGGGCTCGTAGGCTTCAAGGCGTGAAGTTTTTAACACTGGAGCTGAGGTTGGTCGCCGGTAGTGAGGGGTCTACTCAATAGATGGAGTTTTTGACAGCAGATCACGCAGGAGGTGTTAACTATGGGGAGTACACTTGAGGCCATGAAGAAGTTTATGGAAAGGGTAGCAGAAGACCCAGAGGGGCAGCAGGTGCTATCCTTCCTGAACAGGACTTTCCTCTTCAGGCTTGATGATGGTGAGTCTTTCATCATGCGCATGAAGGACAAAGCAATCACTTTTGAAGAAGGTGGCATCAAAGATCCGGACATTGTTTACGACGTAACCTTGATCGAGACGGATAGGAGCACACTGATGGCACTAATTGAGGGAAAGATAAGACCCCTAGAGTTTTATTTCTCGGGAAAAGTCTACATGTCCGGCATGTCTGCGGCCAAAATGTCCAATAATGCACTTATCCGCCTGTGGCGGAGGTGTCAAGAACTCCACAGCCTGCCTTTCTACAGTGGTCAAAGATAGAGCGTATGGTTTGCGCATTATAAAGTACCACTAGTCATAGCAGGGAGGGGAGCGGTAAGACCAGGATCGCAGAAATGTTATTCATAAAAGGAGGTGGTGCTCATGCTTAGAATGGTTGATATTATCCAAGGGGTACAAAACTACATATGCAATTGGGCGGGGATTCGTGAAGGCGAGGAGGTGGTTCTAGTAGCCGACAGCATGGCTGATGAGCTAGCAGTGGAAACAACGGCGGCTATGGCCCAAGCTCAGGGAGCTAATGTTCAGGTAATATGGATGAGTTATAATCCAGTCCCAATTCAGGGTGCCGGTCGTTCGGTAACGGCTGCGCTCCAAAAGGCAGACAAGTATTTGCGTTTCAACTTTGCCACCAGCCATGACAAGGAAACCCAGTCTGCGGTTATGGAATATGGACTTTCAGTTTATGGGGTTGCCAGCCCGACCCGTGAATTTTTCGCCTCTGAGGCTGCTCGTTACCCTGTTGAACTGCTGTTGGCGATGGACAGAAAGCTCATTCAAAGGATCTATCAAAAGCCGCGTGCTGTGGTCAGGCTAACTCATGAGAATGGGACCGATCTCCGAGCAGAAGGTGCTGCCGAGGATTGGCTAAGTACCTACGGCAATGCCGACTTGAAGTGGGATATACCGGGGCAATATCCCAGAATCTTCCCTGGTGGTGTCATAGGGCTGCTCCCACCGCAGAAGGGGGAGGGGGTGATTCATTTCCATGCCTATGCCGGGATAGGTGTTAGCGATCTTTGCCTTACTTATGAGAATAACAAGTGCGTGAAGATCGAAGGGCCCCAAGCCGGAGGATTGCAGGAGCTCATAAAAGATCTACCTGGAGCAAACGAGCTCGTAGAGATTATGTTTGGCCTGCATCCTCGAATTCGCCCGGAGGCTAGCCTGGACCAAAAGCCAATACCTTCTGAGGCTGAACGTAAAGCCGGTAATGTTCACGTGGCCATAGGTAATCGTCCGTGGCGAGGACACCTCATGAGGACCACTCCAACCAAGAGGGGTGTCCATCTGGATGGATTCATCGTAAAGCCCAGCTTATACATTGATGACGAGCCCCTTATCCTTGATGGCCACAACACGATTCTTGACGATCCCGAGATCCGTGAGATTGCTTCCCGGTTTGGTGATCCGGCAAGGTTGTTAACTGAAACGTCATAAGGGTAGGCACTTTACGGCTTTCGGAGGCGGGCAGAGGTATTGGCGTGACGGTAGACATTCTTCTACGCCCCGGTGTAATCGCACTTATCGCAACTGACGCGCTCAAATTCGCCCTCACTTTGCCAAAGTAGGTCTACTTGTGGTGCTGGTGTCACTTGAGCAACGCATAGTCTCCTCACCTATATTGCTTTTACATACGGCTAATTGAATCGGTATTGACCAATTGGTATATTTAGATTTAAAAAGCTGCATAAGCAGAAAAATGTGCAGTACTGAGTAGGAGGCGAAATGGGTATGAGAATAGAGGGCAAGGTGGCTATAGTAACTGGCAGTGCCCGTGGCATAGGGCGGGCTATTGCCCTTCGCCTGGCTCGTGAAGGGGCTGACGTGGTGGTAGTTGACATAGACCTGGAATCAGCAAAGGAGGTAATGAATGAAATCAAGGCCTTGGGGCGAAAGGCAATAGTCGTTAATGCAGATGTAACCAGAAGCGAACAGGTTAAGCAGATGGCTGAGACTACCCTGGATGAGTTGGGGAAGATAGACTTACTGGTTAATAATGCCGGAGGCAGTGCGCGGGGAAAGAACGTCTTCTTTCATGAGTCATTAGAAGAGGTCTGGGACTGGGTGCTCGATTTAAACCTTAAAGGAGTGCTGAATTGCTGTCGGTCGGTAGTAGGGCATATGATGGCACGGCAAAGTGGTAAGATTATCAATATCAGCTCTGCTATCGGGATAACGGGGCGGGCTAGGATGGCTGATTACTCCGCTGCCAAGGGAGGTGTCATTGCCTTTACCAAGTCACTGGCTAAGGAATTGGGGCCTTATGGAATAAATGTCAACTGTGTTTCTCCCGGGGCAATTGAAACTCGGGCCATGCTTCAATTTTCCGACGAAGTGAGGGGGCAGATTAAGAAACAAAGCTATTTGGGCAGATTAGGAAAGCCAGAGGAAGTAGCCAACTTGGTCGCATTCCTTGCTTCGGACGAAGCGAGTTTCATCACCGGGCAAAATATTGCCGTATGTGGTGGTAGAACTCTAGGGTTTTAGGGCACCCTTCACGGAATTTGACAAAGTGGTGAAGTCATTTTAGTATTCTCTTTGTTTCCAAGTGGGCTGGATATTTACCCTGGGGCAACCCACTCAGATATATGTGAATATGCGGGCGGTTGCTCTTGAGGCACACGACCATCTCCTTGATGTCCTATGGCAGGACAACGCCGAACACGACATCTACTTAGCCACGATATGTATGCCATGCCCCAGGACGGCCTGAAGGTGTACAGCGAGGCAAAATCAAAGTGGCTGAATCCCTTCGTACCATACAAAGTCGTAACGATGGAGTTGCAGGTTTCAACGCCTGACCGTAAGCATGGAGTTATGCTCTATAACCCGTACATGGTCATGCCGGAAGAATCCCCTGAAGGCCTATACTACTATCCTCTAGAAATCACAGTACTCTAATGCGAGGGCCTCACATAGTAGCTAGATGGCAGTGTTGCCACCGTCTACCGGCATCACGATGCCGGTAATCCAGGATGCCCGGTCTGAAGCCAGAAAAACGATGGATTCAGCAATATCGGCAGGTTCCCCCAGTCTTCCCAGTGGCTGCTCCTCTGCCCGCGCTTCGCGTTTTGCCTCTGGGTCTGGGGTTGCAGCAAGGCCCCTGAGAAAGGCTGGAGTCAGCGTTGGACCAGGACACACACAGTTCACGCGAATGCCATCTCGTCCGTGGTCGTGGGCCATGGCTCTGGTGAGCGCGATGACTGCACCTTTGGCTGCAGAGTATGCGACTAGGTTCCTACGACCTGCGAGCGCCGCGACCGAGCTAATATTGATGATCGAGCCACTCCCGTTCTCAATCATCGATGGCAGTACCGCCCGGCTCATGAGGAACACACTTTTCACGTTACGAGCGAATGTTCTCTCCCACTCGGACTCCGTACACTCAAGTATATTAGTGGGAGTGGGCGTGCCAATGGTCCCCACGTTGTTGACCAGTATGTCCACCTTTCGGAAATGATTGAGTACTTTGGCAACAAAGTCCTTTACACTAGATGGGTCAGTAGCATCAAGGTACGCATGCATGGCCTTACCACCAGCTTCGATAATCTTGGTGGCTGTAGCTATGGCGGCGTCAGGGAAGCACGTCGCCGATGGCCACAGCCGCACCCTCCTTAGCCAGGACCAAGCATGTCACCTCACCAATCCCGGCTCCGCCACCGGTTACTATCGCCACCCTATCTTTCAAATACACGGCAACCTCCTATCTAAAGTGACTTGATGAAGCCAGACCGAAGGAGTATGTTCCTGCGGTACTATGCTGCGACAATCTCCTAGCACAGTAGCACGGACTTTAACTGCACTGTTGCCGGTACCACTGTGCAATCTCTCGACGCGTGGCAAACCAAACATCGCAGAAGCCCTTGGCATACTTTATTGCCTTATCATAAGCCCAAATACCAACCGACCCCCGCAGACAATAGCATCAGCTGGTGCAGCGAGTATTTTACCACCTTCCTGGTAGAGTACGTCAAACGCCCGACAAAATAGTTCACATAATGGCTTATGTGCATTCATTCTGTTGGCCGTTCACTAGTAATAACATTCAAGTCCCTCCAATGTTTTCCCTCGTTTATTCCCGGTCCGGCATTAACGAATGGATGTCGTGCTCCCACTAATATATAACTGTCTGCCGTCCTCTACCACCTCGCTCGAGTGCCTTGACAACCGGGGGCCGGGATTCTAACATAGACACAAATGTTGATACGGATAATCCCGGATTGCTGAGACCATAAACAAGTTAGAGACAAAGAACTTAATCATGGGTTTGAAGAACAGCCAGGTGGCTAAGACCATCATAGGTCATCAGTACAGAGGGGACTGTGAAAAGGATAGGGAATAAGGAAGCGATGGAAGGAGAACGTGAAAGAGGAAAGGAGTTCAGAACTACAGTTGATGGAACCGTAGTTAAGAGAGTATATACATCAGCTGACTTGGGTGGGTGGGAGCCAGATACCAGCCTTCCCGGGGAGTATCCATTTACTAGACATGTAAGACCAACTGGCTATAGGGGTAGATTTTGGACAACGCGTCAATATGCCGGGTTTGCTACCGTAGAAGAGACAAATAGGCGGTATAAGTATTTATATGAGCAAGGCAATACTGGTTTAAGTGTTGCCTTTCACCTGCCTACTCAGATGGGATATGATTCAGATCATCCCCTGGCAGCTGGGGAGGTTGGCAGATGTGGGGTTGCCATAGATTCACTTCAAGATATGGAAGAGCTTTGGGATGGTATTCCATTGGCTGATGTCAGCACATCAATGACAATTAACGCTACTGCCCCAATTATTTTGGCGCTATATATTGCTGTTGCGGAAAAACAAGGGGCAAGTCAAAGGGAACTTAGGGGAACCGTACAGAATGATTTGTTAAAGGAATATATAGCTAGAAATACATATATCTTTGGACCAGAGCCATCTATGAGGCTGGTCACAGACATCTGTTGTTATTGCGCCCAAAATATGCCAAAGTGGAACCCAATAAGCATCTGTAGCTATCACATGAGGGAGGCTGGGGCTACCGCTATTCAAGAAGCTGGTTTCTGCCTCGCTGATGGAATTGCATATGTGGAGGCAATGTTAGACAGGGGGATGGAGGTCGACTCTTTCGCTCCGCGCTTCTCCTTCATGTGCGCTTGTAATATTAATCTTCTTGAAGAGGTTGCCAAGTTTAGAGCTATGCGCCGCGCCTGGGCCAAAATAATGAAGGAAAGGTTTGGTGCCAGAGACCCCAAGTCTATGATGTTTAGATTCCATGTTCAAAATGACGGATTTACCTCCACAGCACAGCAGCCGCTTAACAATATTACGAGAGTCACAATAGAAGCACTGGCCGCCGTATTAGCTGGTTGCCAATCTCTATGTACGACGTCATATGATGAGGCGCTGGCCCTACCCAGTGAGGAGTCAGTGCAAATAGCTCTAAGAACCCAGCAAATCATTGCCTATGAGAGTGGGATTGCCGATACCGTTGACCCACTTGGAGGCTCATACTATGTGGAGTGGTTAGCCAACCATATAGAGGAAGGGATACAGAAATATATCACTGAAATTGACGAGATGGGTGGCGCCCTAGAAGCAATAAAGAAGGGATACATCCAGAAAGAAATCATGCTCTCAGCGTATGATTATCAAAAAGCCGTGGATTCAGGTGAGCAAATCGTTGTTGGGGTCAACAAGTTCACCACAGAAGAAGAGGTTAAGCCACATCTGTTAGAGATCGATGAGGAAATAGAAAAAAAGCAGATAGAGAGATTGAGAAGATTGAAGCACGAGAGAGATAACAATAAGGTAAGCCAAGTTCTGGATAAAGTCCGTGAGGTGGCTAGAAGTGACGAGAATATCATGACAGTATTAATTGAGGCAGTCAGGGCTTATGCCACGGTTGGTGAAATAACCGACGCACTTAGGGATGTGTTTGGAGAGTATAGAGAGCCAAGCATACTCTAGTTGATCAAGATAAGCTTGGAAAAGGAGTGAGATAGATGGGACCCCTATCTGGAATAAGAGTATTAGATTTTTCGCGAGCAATAGCTGGTCCCTACGGTTCAATGATTTTGGGGGATTTGGGTGCCGAGATTATAAAGGTTGAGACTCCTGAGGGAGATTTCAGCAGAATATCCGCCGGTCCTAGCCATAAGGGGGAGAGCTTCTACTATTTGGCTTTCAACCGAAATAAGAAGGACATAGTTCTAGATTTATTCACCAAGTCAGGCAAGGAGGCTTTGTATGGCTTGGTCAAGGTATCAGATATAGTCTTAAACAATTTCCGAGCTGGCTCAATGGAAAGATTGGGAGCTGATTACGAGACATTACGCAAGATTAACCCCAAGATTATTTACTGCTCTATTACCGGTTATGGACCGTCGGGACCATTTAGGGACCGTCCGGCTTATGATATAGCTATTCTCGCCGCCTCTGGAATCATAAGTGTCACCGGTGAGCCAGGCGGACTCCCGGTGAGGCCAGGTATTCCAATTGCTGATGAGGCAGGTGGGCTCTTTACGGTCATCGCTGTTCTAGCTGCACTAGCTGAGCGTCAGCGCACCGGAAAAGGTCAAAAGGTAGATATATCTCTAATGGACGCTTGCATATCTTTGCTATGCTATCCACTTAGCTACTACTTTAGCACCGGCGTTGTTCCCAAGCCGCTGGGTAATTCAGGCCACCCGATTCTAGTACCCTATGGAGTGTACAAAACAAAGAAGGGTTATATAGCGCTCGGAGTTTGCTGGCCTAGAATTACGAGGGCTATCGGAGCTGATTGGTTGGCGGATGACCCAAGATTTAAAGACCTTCAGGCGAGACAAGAGCATCGTGATGAATTGAACGCTATTATAGAAGAACACCTCGCTAAAGCAGAGGCAGATGATTGGATGGAGATATTTAAGGCTGAAGATATAGCTGCAGCCAAAGTTGCCACCCTGGATGAAGTAGCCGTTGACCCTCAAGTTCTTCACCAGAAGATGATACTGACCATGGAGCATCCGCTAGGTGGCGAAATAAAATTGACCGGCAATCCGATAAAAATGGAGGGTATCTCAGAGGAGGAGTTTATGCCACCGCCTACCTTGAATCAACACCAACATGAAATACTATCAGGGTTGCTTGGCTATTCTGCTGAGAAGATAAAAAGACTCCGTGAAGAGGAGACGGAGAACACCGCGCAACGACTACAACACATCCAAAAGGTACTTTAGTGGATTTAACATGACTGGAAGAAATAGGTAATGGGTATTTTTACAGAAAGAATAGCCAAGTTTATTGAGCACATGTCTTATGAGCAGCTTCCTGTAGCTGCGATAGATGTGAGCAAGCACTCTATTCTTGATTGCTTGGGAGTTGCTTTAGCTGGCTCCAGGGCGGATGCAGGTAGGATAATCGCCGAATACGCTAAGGACACCGGGAAACCTGAAGCTGGGGTTATTGGTAGAGGTTTCAAAACGTCTACCGACCAAGCTGCCTGGATTAATGGAACTGCGGCACACAGTCTAGATTATGATGACTATTTCATCCCCGATCACTTGACGCCATACCACCCAACAGTGGCGATCTTGCCGGCAGTCTTAGCGGTAGGGGAGAGACTTCATATATCGGGCAAGGAAGCTCTACTTTCCTATATCACCGGCTTTGAGGTCGAGGCAAGAATTGCCACGGCATGTGGTGAGCAACAGTATGACTTAGGCTGGCATACCACCTCTACCTTGGGTAGTATTGGTGCTGCTGCCGCTGTAGCCAAGATGTTGAAGCTAGATGAAGAAGAGATAAGGATAGCTTTGGGCATTGCTGGTTCTCTATCCGGAGGACTAAGGAAGAATTTCGGCACTATGACTAAACCTCTTCATGCAGGGAACGCAGGTAGATACGGAGTGATTGCCGCGTCACTAGCTCAAGAGAGGTTCACAGCGGATAGAAATATTTTAGATAGTCCATTAAGCTTTTGTGAGGTTCTGGGTGGTGAGTCTGGGCGTGAAGTAGCTCAGATGAACCAAGGGTCTAAAGCAGAGTTCTACATTATTTCGCCGGGTATAGCGCTCAAGGCCTATCCATCTTGTGCTTACAGCCACTGGGCTATAGATGCTGCTTTAGACTTAAGGAGGGAAGCCATGATTAGCCCAGATGACATTGTTGAGGTCGAATGCCAAACAAGCTCTGGGTTGCCTCGTGTTCTTATTCATTCTCATCCTAAAACAGCTTTGGAGAGTAAGTTCAGCCTAGAATTCTGTACAGCTATTGCTCTTATCGATAATGAGGTGTCTCTAAAGCAATTTACCAATGAAAAGGTAAAGGATTCAGCGGTGCAAGAGCTCATGCAAAAGGTGAAGTATGTTCATCCTTCAGAGATGGGTTCTGGACTTGCTGACCTAAGGGGTGAGCTTGCAGTAAAGCTTCGAAATGGCAAAGTATATTCGCGGAAGGTAGACGTAGCCAAGGGACAACCTAAGAATCCTCTTAGCAGGGATGAGCTAATTCATAAATATAGGGATTGCGTTCATCTTTCTCTATCTCCAGAGGGCACAAACAAATCATTGGACCTACTTTTAAATCTTGAGTCAATTGGAGACATAGCTAAAGTAATGGATATTTTCACTTTTACGGCAAGGCTATAGACGTAACGACTTGCATTTGGTAAGGAGCTAAGGCGTTTATAGAAGTACTAAACATCTTTTAGTGCAATGACAAAAAGACCGTTTAACAAACAGTTAAGGGAAATAATTCCTCTGCAATAATAGAAAGGGCTTTAGGCCCCCTCCTCTGCACCTTACCTCTTACCTTTAGCCAGCCTTCTCTGAACAATACATGCCCGCATTTTTCCTGGACATCGCCAAATACGGTGACATCGGCTACACCT
>SDBU01006269.1_pt1 | contig 14048 bp, 11 predicted proteins | sample 2277071 | NCBI WGS metagenome assembly SDBU01 (sample SAMN10397929, study PRJNA504765) | marine sediment metagenome | isolation source: marine sediment core GS08_GC12, 126 cmbsf | place: Arctic Ocean: Gakkel Ridge, Loki's castle | collected 2008
GAAAATGCCCAGTCAACGTTATTCTCCAGCCAGTCCCCAAACCGCCCGTACTTAATATGCTCCGGGTACCAATTTATCTCACTATTCCCGGTTAGTAAGCTCTCTTTCACTGCCGTTGTCCTGATATACCAGGTCTGCTTGGCATAGTAGAGGAGGGGCGCCTCGCAACGCCAGCAGAAGGGATAGGTGTGGCGAATGGTCTCACTGCGAAAGAGTAATCCCCGAGACTTCAGGTCAGCAATAATATCCTCATCAGCATCCTTGACAAATTTTCCAGCAAAGGGATAATCCCCGATGAATTTCCCCTGCAAATCTACCGGGTGGACAAAATCAAGATCAAAGCCGCCGTATATCCAAGCCCGAAAATCAACCTCACCATAGGCAGGGGCAATGTGCACTATTCCCGTCCCCTCGTCCATAGACACAAAGTCGGCATCAATTACCTTATAGTTGAGCTTTTTCTCCGGGCGTTGCTCCACAAGCCCTGCACCCACCCAACTTTGATTATCCTCACCAATTATGGGCTCAAAGCGCTGGCGCTTAATACCATATTTATGAGGGTCGAACAGAGGCTCATACTCCGCTCTCACCAAGTAACTTCCTTTTACTCTCTGTACTAGCTTGTCTTGACCCAATCCCACTCTCTCACGTAAAGCATCAGCTAATATGTAATACTCATCCCCTACTTCTACCACCGCATATTCAGCATCGGGGACTACCGCCAGCGCGGTATTGCCCGGCAGTGTCCACGGAGTTGTTGTCCAGGCTAGTAAATAAGCAGGCTTCCTCTCTAAATTATCTAATAGGTCAACTGAAACCCCGTTTGGCGTTGCAGACTCAAGCAATGCAGCAATTAATGACCCAGGGACTACTCTAAACTTTATGTAAACTGACGGGTCTTCGGTATCATCCTGGTAGCCCAGGGCGACCTCATGGGAGCTAAGAGAGGTGCCACAGCGGGGGCAGTGGGGGGTAACCCGGTAGCCCTGGTACACCAGCCCCCTATCCCACATCTGCTTTATTGCCCACCAGCAGGTCTCGATGTATTTGTTATCCATGGTGACATAGGGATGCTCCAGGTCAATCCAGAAGGCGATGCGCTCAGTCATTGCCTCCCACTCCTTGAGGTAGCTGAAGACGCTCTCCCGACAGCGGGCGTTAAAGCGGGCAACACCATATTCCTCGATCTGCGCCTTACTGGAAAGCCCCAGCTCCTTCTCCACCTCCAGCTCCACCGGTAGGCCATGGGTATCCCAACCTGCAATGCGCGGTGCGTAATAGCCCTTCATCACCTTATAGCGAGGTATAACGTCCTTAAAGACCCGAGCCAGTACATGATGTATGCCCGGGCTACCGTTAGCGGTAGGCGGTCCTTCATATAGTACAAACCGCTCGGCTCCTCGGCGAGCATCTACGCTGCGCTCAAACACATAATTTTCCCGCCACCAGCGAAGTATATTCTGCTCAACCTGGGGAAAATTCACCCGACTAATTACCGGACGGAACATAACCAAACCTTTCTACTAAGACTACGTATAACTCCCTCACCCTTTATCCCTTCCCCTTATTAAGGCAAGAGTCTTTTAGAAAGAGCAAAGCCCCTTTAAATCCGCTTAACCAAACAACCATTATTATACACAGAAAAAATCCCATCCCCTAGGGACGAGATCTATCACACCCGTGGTACCACCCTAATTCCCCCACCTGAGGCAGGGGCACTCCTCTAGAGCACGTTATCATGCCCTCGTCCGTGATAACGGTTGACGACACCGACCAAGCCTACTGAGTAGCCGCCCGGCCACTTTTCGGTTGGCGGCTCAGGAGGGATTTTCAGAGGGCGACCGCATCTGCTTCCACCTGACCAGACTCGCTCAAGTGACCGCTGTCCCCTTACTCTTCTCCGTCACTGCCTTTTCCCAAAAGATTAGCATACTTTTGCGGGATAAATCAACTTATCCCTTAGGCTGAATAACTACCTTACGAACCTCCCCTTCACCAATACTCTGGGTAGTAACGTCAGGGTGCTCAGCCAAAGTAAGGTGGATAATCCGCCGTTCATATGCCGGCATCGGCTCCAGAGCAAATGGCATTTTCTTAAGCTTCACCTTCTCTGCTATCCGGTAGGCTAAATCCTGCAATGCTTGATTGCGGCGCTCTTTATACCCCTCGACATCAATGACGATTGGCAACGATGTCCCAACACGGTGAGACACAACAAGCCTGACGATGTACTGCAGACAGGCAAGAGTCTGCCCTCGCCGTCCAATCAAAATCCCCAAATCATCGCCTCTTATGTTAATGGTGATGGGAGATGTATCCGTCTGGGCGACGGAAGCATTTATCCCCACCATCGCAAGCAGCGTCTCCAGCACATGCTTAGCTGCCTCGGCCAAATCACTCTCCCTATCACCACCAGGCACCAATGTCCTTACCCTGATCCTTGCCTCTTCAGCACCCACACCAAGTATGCCCGCTCTACCCTCGCTTACGATGGTGACGTCTACCTGCTCCCGGCTGACGCCTAACTTGTCTAATGCTTTTTGGATAGCCTTCTCTACGGTCTTGCTGCTTATCTCTAGCTCCTCCATTGTCCTCCTCTTTTGCTGGAGCTGGCGCGACAATATCAGCCCCAACGGGCTCACCTTTCGAAGCTGTCTCCACTTCGAGGATGCGCCTCCTATACCTCGTATCGCGACCGGTTGGCCTGGAAGCGGCCCCCGGGACCAAGCTTCCCCAGCCGGTAACAAAATACTGCATTACAATGCTAATAATGTTTGACGCTACCCAGTAGAGAGCCAAGCCGCTGGGGAATTGCAACGAAAAGAAGAAAAACATCATCGGCATCATCCATAGCATCATCCGGCTCTGTGCCTGTTGCTTGGCGTCGGCAGTTACTGGAGTGACCATCTTCTGCTGAACCCACATGCTGGCACCAACCAGTATCGCCAGTAAGAAGTTAGGCGATGCGAGGTCCATCCCCAGAAAGCTGTTATTTAATGGAAGTATAGAATACACGATCGGCCAGGAATAGAGAAACCGGGACAAGCCGAGGAAATCTTCAGGGCTCGCTCCCAGAACCTTTATGATTGCCCAGTAAAGAGCAATCCAGACCGGCAATTGAACTAGCATCGGTACCACGCAGCCAGCCGGGCTCACCCCGGACTCTTTGTACATCCTCATCTGCTCCCGTGCCAGCTTGCTCTTGTCCTTGGCATACTTCTTCTGGAGCTCAGAAAGCTTGGGCTGAAGAGCCTGCATAGCTTTGGTCGAGCGAAGCTGCTTTGCGGTAAGAGGATACATCATGCCGCGAATGACAATCGTCAGCACAATGATACCAAGCCCAAAGCTGCCAAACAGGTAGTCGGACAGCACAATGACGACATTTATCATTGGCTGCATGATAATCAAATCCCATGGGTTCACGAAATATACCTCACTGACCGCTTATTGGGATGCTCCACAGCATTTTCCCTGTCTCAGGACTCAGGGCATAGAGAGTTTCATTTTTCTTGGTCTGGGTATGAATATAGACGACCCCGTCGTTTGCCCAAAGAGGAGCGTTTACCTGTTCCTCTTCGCCCTTGGGTGTTTCCAAAGTAGTTATGATACTAATCTGATTATTATCAGTATTCAGGGAATAGATTGCACCCTCTTCGGTGGCGACTACAACCAGCTTACCCACTATAACCGGCGAGGAGCTAATCGAAGCCTTGAGATCAGGCTCGGCTATCTTTCTCCCAGTTTGGGCATCGACAACATAAACCTTACCATCAAGGGAAGGGGCATAAATCGTATTGTTGTAGCCCACGGCTCCCGCCCAAAACCACTTACCAGCTATAAAATCCGACTTCCACTTGAGCCTGCCGTCAGCAGCACTTAACGCATAAAGATGCCGGTCAAAGGCACCGATGTAAACTGCGCCATTATACACCAGAGGTGTCGAGACGATTGCCCCTTCCGCAGTATACTCCCACTTTTTACTCCCATCGGCAGCATTCAGGGCATAGAGCTTATTATCAAAGGAACCGATGTATACCGTATCGTCACTAACCACCGGGGTCGACCAAATCTTATCCCCGGTTTGATACTCCCACTTCCAATCGCCAGTAGCAGCGTCAAAAGCGTAAAGCTTGCCATCAGAACTACCAACATAGACCGTACCTTGAGATACAACTGCTCCGCCAACAATAGGTTGAAGATCACCCTGACGGGGATATACCCACCTTATCGCTCCTGAACTGGAGTTGATGGCATAAACCCTGCCATTATAGTCGCCAACATAAACTAGACCGCCGGCTACTGCCGGAGTACCATAGATGGCAACGGCTGTAGATGCTGGTGCACAGCCAAAGCCGCCGCTAGTCGTCGCCGGTTCCAGAGGAACCTCCCAAAGGCGGCTGCCGTCTGCTTCACCGAGGGCGACAACTTTACCCGCCATTGAACCCAGGAACAGGGTGCCATCGGCAACTGCTCCCCCGGACCAACCCCTGGGTACAGCGCCGGTTCCGACACATCCGAAAACGCTCACGCCGCCAAGCAGAAGCATAACCGTTACCAGTACTACTTTAGCCAGAATCTTATTCTGCTTGAACCACACCTTTCTATCCTCTTCAAATACCTTAAAATGACACCGGGTCATAACCACCCGGATGCAAGGGATGGCAGCGGGCAATTCGCCTTGCTCCCAGCCACATCCCTTTGACCAAACCAAACCTTGAGACAGCTTCATACGTATATTGCGAGCAAGTAGGGGCAAAACGACAGGAATGTGGCATAACCTGCGAGATGGTTGACTGGTAAAGCCTAATTAACTCTAAGGCGAACCTCTTCATGCTCCTCAGCTAATAACTGCGCTCGAGATAGTAATCCCACAACTGAGTTCCTGAGAGCGGCATAATCTGCGGTAGCCGCCGCCGGACGAGCAATGAAGACAAGGTCCCGCCCTGGCTTGAGTGGAGCGAGGCGCACGATTTCACGAAGTAACCGCCGCACCCTGTTCCTTACTACCGCCTTGCCTACACGTCGGCTAACGGAAAAACCACAACGCGATAAGGGAAGCCTGTTAGGCAGAGCCTTCATCACTACCAGATTGCTCACCCAGGTGCCACCCTTGTCATAGACTAGCGCATACTGCCTTGGCTTGGTAAGATGCTCGGCCCGCATTGCCCTATTCTTTTCCAATTCACCACTAGAGTTCTCTCCCCGGTCACACTGGGGTCAATCTCTTGCGCCCTTTGAGTCGCCGCGCCTTCAGCACAGCTTGTCCGCCGCCGGTGCTCATCTTTGCCCGAAAGCCATGCTTTCGCTTCCTTATGGTTTTTTTTGGTTGATAAGTTCTTTTCGGCATAAATGTTAGATTGAGATGATTATACTTTGGCCATACCCAAGTGTCAATCTGAAAAGCAACTCGTTAACGGAATTACCTTCCCCTTGCTCCGCGATAGTCACCACAACTGCCCGCAGGGGTGTCACAGCAGATTATTGCTCAGGAGCATAAGCGACGATGTCAGCATAGCGGACTAGTCGCTTATGCCAACACCCCCATTTTGCGGATATGAGCCGGTACATACGGCAAAAGTGCTAGATGGCGTGCTCTCTTTATCGCCATTGCCAAGGTACGCTGGTGTTTAGCACAAGTGCCAGTTCTCCGACGAGGCTCAATCTTACCCCTGTCTGATACGTACCGCCGTAACTGAGAAGGGTCCTTATAGTCAATCACCCGGATTTGCTCACTGCAAAAGTGGCAAACCCTACGCTTGGGCACATATCGCGGCCCACTCCATTTCACACCCCTGGATTTACCAGTACTTCGAGTACTTTGCCTAGCCACTCACTCTAACTCCAGATTAATCACCGAATGGAATGTCCTCCGGTTCCAATTCCCCGGTGCTAGTCTCCTCGCCCTTCTCTTCGGGAAGAGGTGCCGATGCCCGCCTGTCAAGAAACAGTACTCGGTTAGCCACTATCTCCGAGCGGTAGTGACGTTGACCGTCTTGGCTTTCCCAGGTGTGGGTACGAAAACGACCCTCGGCATACACACGTTGACCCTTAGCCAGAAATTGGTTACACTGCTCAGCCAGCCTACCCCAAGCAACCACAGTAAACCACTCTGTCTCTTCCTTACGCTCGCCATCAAAAGTAGTATACGCCCGGTTAGTCGCTACCCGAAACGAAATGACTGGATTACCGTTCGGAGTAAAACGCATTTCGGGTTCGTTACCAATATTACCGATTATCATTATCTTATTCAAACTTGCCATTACCCTCAGACTCCTTCCAGCCCCAAGCACATCCAAGACATAGGCTCTACGTAGCTAATGTAGCTAATCACTCAGTTTCACCAGCAGATGCCGCAGAACCTCCTCTGAGATCTGCAAGTTCGCTTCAAGCTCCTTAGTAAACCTCGGTGTCATCGTGAAACGGGCCAAAACATAATCGCCCTCCGTAAAGTGCTTTATAGGATAAGCGAGCTTCCGCCTACCCCACTGGTCAACCGTGGAAAGACTGCCACCTCTTTCAGTAATAAGCTGGCTTACTTTACCGATTACAGCCTCGGAGCGATCTTCGGCAACATCTGGACTGAGAACCACTACTAACTCATAGTCGCGAAACTGCTCATCTTCTACCTTCTCTGCTTTCTTGGACGCTCTCCTAGGCACCACTCACTCCCTAACAATTTCTAGCTATTATATCACACCCTGCAAATACAAACAATATTTATCAAGAGATAGTCTATCCAAACAACAACTGGCTTGACATAGAATCCCGTCCCTGATACACTTTCGCTGGATAAGAAGAGTCAACCTACTGCAGTGGCCCCGTGGTGTAGCGGTCAAACATGCCACCCTGTCACGGTGGAGATCGGGGGTTCGAATCCCCCCGGGGTCGCATCTTCAAGACTTTGTTGACAAATTCCTCATAGTTTAGTTGGAAAAAAGGTTCTAATTCAGGTTGTGGCTTAACGGCAACAACCTGATTATCTTTCAGCCAGACTTCCCGAAACAGGGTACGAGCTAGTTTGTTTCTTTGCTCTTGGTTAGCCTCATCCCAAACCTTAGCGACGCTAGTCAAGAAGTATGCCAGCCTCTCTAAGTTTTGCGTTTGGCTTTCAGCAGGGGCGAGAGCGTTCAGTTCCTTCAGTACAGTCTGCTTCTCCTTGAGGTAATCTTCCTTGGTCATATCTCCCCATTTGTACAGGTCCCTTATTCGCTCCAACTGAGCTTTCCATTTTGCTCGTTCCCTATCCAAATTATCATAGGCTCCCTCCAATTTGCGGTGGGCTTCTAGAATCTTAAGCTGGTAGTCCTCTGGGATATGAAAGGTCTTAAGATATTCCTTTATCTGCTCTTCGTAAACTTCAAGTAGCACCGACCTCTGAGGACATCCCCAACCCTTAGACCGATTATAACACCCGAGTCTTGGTTTCCCCGCCTTAGTAAAGCTTACGTGGATTCTCCCTTTGCAGTCCCAACAATAGGTTATGCCACTTAATGAGCAAACTCTCCTCCCGCGGACGCATCGGCTATGCGTTGAAGTAGCGTTACGTCGACGTGCCTCCTGTACCTCACTCCAAAGTTCCTCATCAATAATGGCCTTGTGCTTTCCCTTAACCCATCCACCATTACCATCTGGCAAGTAGCCCAGGTAAAACCTGTTGGTAAGCATACCTCTAAGTGTGTCCTTTGAAAAAAGACCTTGCCTCTGATTGCCAGCAGTTCGGTAATCAGCAGCATTGAGAGCTATGGCTACCTCCCGGTCGGATTTACCCTGTGCCGCCAGTTCAAAAGCCATGACTAGGCCAGGGTAAGTATCAGGATGCGGCACCGGCACCCCGTCCTCTCCCTTCATTACCCCAAACGGCAAGAGCCCGCAGTAAAGTCCCTGTGCTCTTCGCTCTGCCCAGCCCTTCTTAGTTTCCTGACTTAAGTTATCAGAATAGTATTGAGCGAACGCTCCGAGCAAAGCTAGATGCACCTTCCCGGAGGGTGTCGTGAAATCCATTTGCTCACTTATAGAGACAAAAGCTACCCCCACCTTCAACAGCTTATCGAAGTACTCCAGGGTAATACGCAGATTCCTTGAGAAGCGGTCAAGTTTGTGGACAACCAGGACATCAAACTTCCCCCCCAAAGCATCGGCTATCATCTCCTTGAAAACAGGACGCTTGCTAATATCCTCAGTCCTGGCTGACTTGCCCTCTTCCAGATATTCCTTGATAGCTATCCAGTCTCTAGCTTGAACTAACGCGTGAAAAGCCCTCTTCTGGGCATCGATGCTGTAGCCTTCTACCTGTTCTTCACTACTGACTCTGGCATAAAGCGCCGCTCTCATCGCTCCCTCCTCAAGGTTTCTATCTGCTCTTTCGTCGGCATTTCCGCGCCGAGATATTTGATAACTTTCTGCCTCACCTTGTTCCCCTCCCGCCTGCTTTCCACGAGGTAGTAGTACGTTCTGTTCCCCTTTCGTTTGGTTCTGACAAATGCCATCCCTTACCTCCGGTATCATTGTAGTGCCTACTAAGGAAGAATGTCAAGGACTGGAAGTTAGAACGGTAGCTTTTTGGAAGGATGATTCTTCATCATACTGATTGGGTAAGGTTTCCACCTCGTCAGGTAACAACAAGATGAAGTGTGCAGAGGGGGCAACTTTCTGGCTTATTGTTTCACATTTTTGCTGACGCTATGAAATAATATATAGTGACGAAAGAATATACAAATCACGAAGGATGAGGATGGGATTAACCATATGAGTAAAGCAAGGCGTCGAGAATCAGACTCTTCTCGAAGACACAAAACGAATCATTCCCCTCCAATCCATCGTTGTAAAAGTCCAGTCTTGCTCTGCAGCCTCCTGCACAGAAATTCCTAACAAAGCAATCTCTGCACTGGGGGATAGTATCAACGGTGAGTGCCCTAAGATCGGACAATACTTCAGATTTATCGTATAAATCCTCTATGGAATCCTTAGAACTGATGTTCCCTACCTTGAGTTCGGGGTAGTGTAGCATGTGACATGGATAAAGATCACCATTAGGTCCTATACTCAGTTCTTCCGTTGCCATGGCACATCGTTTGGATGGATTTCCTCGGTAACTGTGGATATTCCTATGATAACTTGACAAGTACTTGAACAAGCCGGTTCTAGTTAATGCGTCATAATATTCGTCGCCGGATATAAATAGCTCAGACTCTGTTTTAGCGGAACCCATCCGATAGAGTGGTTGGAAAGAAACCCTATCATTGAAATATTGGGCAAAATCGTTTAAATCATCCTTGTTAAGTTTACTCACTGTTGCAAGTACGGTATAGTTAGCCTTTGCATCATCAAGTAAACCTAATGCAGCTATTACTTTGTCCAATGTGCCATGTCCCCTCAGCTCAGAACATGTTTCGGGTCTGTGACTGTCAAGGCTCACCTTGATTAATTCGAAACCAGCAGCAATACTTTCAGCGGTCTCTTTATTGTTTATCTTCGTTCCGTTCGTCAGCAGTATGCAACTTGAGCCATGTCTATTTATATAAGTGGTAAGTTCAACCAAATATCGAACGAGAAGTGGCTCGCCACCTGTAAAAACGAAGGTAAGGGGATTTGAGAAGGCTAATAGCTTGTCCACCAACGTATACCATGTCTGGATATCCAGACTGCTCGCTTTACTTCGGGCTTTTGCATAACAATATCTGCAATTCAGATTGCAATCATCCGTTAGTGTAAGATACACATACTTCAGTCTGGACTCACGTGCTTTCAAATTATGGGGAATTAACGAAGTGTTTTGCTCAAATATCCTTGAAGTTTTAATGAGCGAATTTATCTGATTAGTTAGAAGATCAGACTCGTTTTGGTGATTCTCTTTTATGAACTGGGATATATCACCAACTGAATGTCTGCCATCAAATAGGTCGAATATCCCTTTGTAGCGCACACTGATCGAAATCCAGTCGGGATATTCCGGTTCTAAATACAGGATCCGATCGTCCTTAGAAAAGATGTAGAGTGTTTTAGATAGATTCGGATAGATCGTAACTGATTCTCCCTTTAGGGATGGTATATTAGTGCTAGCTACCTGCACAATTCACCCCAGCACCACAAACTCCACCGCCACCTGCACAATTCACCCCAGCACCGCAAACTCCACCGCTACCTGCGCAATTCACCCCAGCACCGCAAACTCCACCGCCACCTGCACAATTGACCCCAGCACCACAAACTCCACCGCTACCTGCACAATTGACCCCAGCACCACATTGACCACCACCGCCTGCACAGTTAATCCCTGCTCCGCAACTTCCCATCTTAACCTCCTTTTTGCTAAGGGTGATATTTAGAATAGGTTATTTCCCAAACGCTGTCAATAGCTACACCAAATGACGTTCTGTGCAGATAACTCTGGAAGCCAACAAACGTCATATCGCAAGCAAAAAGAGAGGTACAGCACCCTTAAAGTTTGGCTAACTTCTCTTCTTGGCTGATTGTTAGTGGGCGAGTTTTGAATATTGCGGATGCTTGGTTACATACGGACCCACCCTGTACTAGAATGTGGCAATTGACAGAATTAGATGAGGGAACTAGACTTAAGGCAGTAAGCACATGAAAGATACTTAAGAAATGATGCAGGTTAGAGGCAGAGGTGCCTTGAAATGAAATGGAGACACATCTTCACTGCCTTATTGCTCGTGCTATTTGTTTCTAGCTGCAAGCCTATGCCTGCACCAGCACCAGGGACAACCCCGAGCTCTCCTCCTTCAGTTCCGCAGGTGGAACACAGAGTGCAGCCACCTGAGCCACCGTCAAATCTAATTGCTGAGCCAGTATCTCAACAAGCAGTAAGCTTGCAGTGGACAGACAATTCGGACAATGAAGATGGCTTCAAGATATATCGTGACGGCAGTGTTGTAGCGACTATCGGCGCAAATATCACAGTTTACCAGGACACAGGCTTAGAAGCAGGGAAGAGCTATCACTATATAGTAAAAGCCTACAATGTTGCTGGAGAATCAGGGACGGTCTCCAGCACTGTTAAGACACATAACCCACCATTGAACGTTACCGTCAATTACATCGGTGTTAAGGATGACCATGACCCCTGGGGTGAAATACAAGGGCCGGGAGATATACGGTTGCTCTTGGTAGTAAGTGATGGAAATCAGACCGTTGAAGCGGTAATGCCGCCGGGAGAAGGAACGTACCCCCTCAACGACTATGAGACCGTGGAATTAGCCCAGCGTGTTTTCCACACAGCCTCCGTAGGAAACTATTTGAAGCTGGCCATCATCGCATATGATGACGATCCAGAGGAAAGAATATCGCAGGTACTTCAAGTTGCTTCAATCCTAGCACCTATACTAGGAGTGCCATATGTTGGCGACATAGGAGCTATTTTTTCACAGTATGAAGAGCAGACTGGCAAGCCCCTTTTCGAGAATGCAGATGACTATGTTGGATATTTTGAAGGGTTCTGGGGTGCGGATGAATCTTGGGGCATAGGGCAGCATAACGCTGTGGGTACAGAAGACTTTAGAGTGTGGTTTTCAATATGGTCAGAAAATGCACCACCAAATATACCTATACCAACACTATCGCCTGATGTATCCATACTAAGCGTAGACGTACCGTCAGAAGTAGTGGTCGGTAAAACCAACACTTATGACATTATACTTAGGAATAACGAGTCTCACTCACTAACCGTAACGCTGAAGATACACTCGTCTGTTACCGGAGATGTGGGTAGCCAGTCGGTCACTATACCAGCAAACAGCACTATAACTGTGAAAGATACCACCAAGTTTGAGCCTGCCGGAGTCAGAACCGTAACATATACAGTGCTCTACAAGGGTGAGGAAACTCATTCCCTGTCGAAAACCGTGGAAGCCAAGGCACCCGAGGCGTTCTCAATAAACTTTGATGGCTGGTATGTGGATGGCAGCAAGGTCGACACCACCACTAAGGACATGACAGTAACAGCTAGGATAACCCTCACAGGTGGAGACCCAGGGCAGTATAAAATGCTCATCAGCAGGGATATAGTGTGGGCAAGTGACCAGACCGTCGAAGAACTGTCTTTCACTTATGATGGAACTTCAGTGAGCAAACAGCTGTCCTTCACTCCGCCTTATGCATCTGGCGAGGCCAGCACGGATGGATACAATATTTTACTGTTAGAGTACGGCCTTAAGATTTGGAGTCTTCCTAACGCCTACCCCCCAAGGTTAAGGGTCACTGCTCCGTAGAGTGTGCACTAGGCAAGAATGACATACATCCTGAACGAGGACTACGGGTTCACGGTAGGCTCTTGTTAGGCTACTGCCTGTCATACGTTCTGTGTGATATGCCGGATTATCGCTGCACAAAACTGACACTTGTGCAATCTCGCCGTATTCAACAGAAAGTCATTAAGTAAAATTTCAAGAACTAGCTAAATTATCACCCCCTGAGTGGGGCGAAGAGAGAAACAAAAAGAAAAAGCCTCCTTGTACGGGAGGCTTCTGCCATCATCGTTACCAGGTTAATCTATTGGCAATTGCAGACCGACTTTACCTTATGACGAATCGTTAATTCTTCTGAACCGGTTCTGAAACCTTCGATCAATCCATTTGGTATAAAGCTATGCTTTGATAATTGACGGTAATCATTTCACTTAGTATTATTGCCTAGGGTAGGATTGTCACGTATTTTGAGGGGCTAATGCGTAAGAATACCAAAGTGGTAGTGACTGGTATCGCCGGGCGCATCGGGCATATCGCGCGGCAGTTTCTTGGAGAGCGCTGGGAACTCTCTGGTGTTGACCTAAAAACTGTTACGGACTTTCCCTCTATCATCGCTGACATCAATCACCAAGAAGCATTGTTACCACTCTTTGAGGGCGCGTATGCGGTGCTACACTTGGCCGCCAATCCGAATGAGAAAGCTCCATGGTGTGACATCAAAGGCCCTAATATTCTGGGCACACAGTCTGTTTTTGAGGTAGCACGTTGCACTAAGGTGCAAAAAATAATTTTTGCCTCCTCTAGTCATGTCACCGGTCTCTACGCAAATGATGAACCTTACAAGTCCATTATGGCTGGACGCTACACGGGTTCGAACCGCGCTAACATTCCCAAAATCACTCACACCATGCCCATACGCCCAGATGGACCTTACGGTGTGAGCAAAGCATTTGGCGAGTCATTAGGACGTTATTACGCTGAGGTCTTTGGCATACAAATCATATGCCTTCGCATTGGTACAGTCAACAGCGGAAATCGCCCACGCTCGGTGGATGAATACGCTACTCTGCTCACCCATAATGACTTAGCGACCTTGCTTGAGGCGTGTCTACGTGTAGAGGGTGTGCTATTTGATATCTTCTACGGTGTTTCTGCAAACACCTGGCGTTTCTGGGACATCACACATGCTCAAGATATTCTCGGTTGGGCTCCACAAGAAAACGCAGAAAGCTTTCGATAGAAAGTAGGGGCATTTTCAGAATTTTGTGGGGATTTTGGCTGTATTTGAGCCTTCGCCTCAGCACAAGCACCGCTAAAAAGATGCATTTTACAGCGCCTTAGCAAATGACTCGCACAAAAATTCTGGGAGGAGATAGGGTTACACAATCTAGCGTTTTGTTTCCTCAGCTATGACTTACTACATTAAAGGCAGTATCATGAGTTGTCGCTGAGTAAATAGCATACATTGTGCTGAAGCATTGTATTCCAGATACCTTGGTGCTACAATCTGACGTAGAATTATGCTTCCCAAGCAAATCCTTAGCAAAGGCAAGGCTAGTGAAGCAAAACGCTAAAGAATACCAAACGGTTGTGTTAGCAGCCCTACTCCACGATGTAGGCAAGCTTCTGGGTCATGGTCGTTTTCTACCTTTAAATAAAGGGCAGCATCCAAGGTTCTCTGCTGAATTTGTTGAGGCATTTCCCGAAGTTTTTGCAGCGGTCAGCGATACATCATTATTGCGAGAGCTTGTGCAGCGGCACCATAACGATAAAGAGCACTTCGACGCGGAATTCCTTGTCCAAAACATAAAAGATAGGCATGTGCGGACACTGGCAACATTGGTG
>SDBU01006270.1_pt1 | contig 14047 bp, 9 predicted proteins | sample 2277071 | NCBI WGS metagenome assembly SDBU01 (sample SAMN10397929, study PRJNA504765) | marine sediment metagenome | isolation source: marine sediment core GS08_GC12, 126 cmbsf | place: Arctic Ocean: Gakkel Ridge, Loki's castle | collected 2008
GATAAGGGTAGCTGCGGTGTCTAAAATGCAGCTTGGCGAGGCTTATAAACGAAGGATACGATAAGCAGCGCTATTCCGATAGCCGCCAGGATAAGGGCATACATATCCAGAGGGGCCAGGAAATCGGATACAAGCTGCGGTAATCGTGTCTGAAGCGGGGCAGGGAGATTCTGCACTACCAGCGTCCCGGTAAAATGCTTGGCAGCAAGATTGTAAAGATAGGTAATAACTCCACAGGTCAGGAAGGTTATGCCCAGGCTGCGGGTAGCGCCTCTTACCTCACGGTAGAGCAGAATGATACCCACGATTAGCAGTAAAATGAAGCCGATCAGAACCTTGTAGCCGATCTGGAAATAACCAATCCCTTTCCTTACTTGCTCAAGCTGCACTATGACATCAGGGTCTAGTGCATCTGGGCTAAACTCAAAAGTTGACGGTATCTGTTCGTCAATCTGGCGATAGACTTCGTTAAGATACAGCTCGACCGTGCCCGGTGGTGCTCCTTGAAGCTCTGGCGGTGGCGATTCGAGGACAGCCTGCCTCAAGTTTTCTTTCAGACTGTCCCTAACTGGCTCCATAGGAATTGCCAGGTCCAGGTGCTGCCTCCTCCCCATGAGGTAATCATAGCCAGCATAAATAATGGTATTTACCTGCTCCTTTAGCCAGGGTTCAAGGTCAGCGAGGGTATCATCCAGGACTTTGGTAACATACGGCTGATCTTGTGGCACTTGCTCGCGAAGCAACTCACCGGCCAGCGAATACACGTCAATCTTGTCCAGCTCCTCGGCAACAAAGTCGGGGCTAAGCACAGTGCTATTCAGCATAAACATCAAGCCGAAAACAGATAGAGACAGGAAAAGAAGAAACCCTAAAAGACTAAGAGCTAAGCCCTTAACGAACTTCATCCAAATATCCAACGCCTTCGGTGGAGGAGAGAAAAGTCCAACCCCTCACTGCGACAAGCTGCACAACGGTCATGCGCCACATGCTCCTTCTACACTCACCCGGCTACACTTTGCTAGACCTGCTCACCCGCAGCCGCACCAACGTCTGGTGCACTGACTACCTGGTTGTTAATTACCTTGGCATCACCGGTAATAACGCACCGCTCAAGGATGGCACCGGTGCCAACCTTGGCATGCCTCCAGAGGACTGCCCTGTCTATCCTGGCATTATCTCCGATATAGCAATCAGAGTCAATAACCGCCGGGCCGGTGATGCGCACCCCTTGCCCAATGGTGCACCCGCTGCCAATTATCACCGGTCCTTTTATCTCTGCCGAAGGATGGATAGTAACACCCTGGCCACAGCAGACCTCACCCCGGCTCAAACTATCGATGAGGGCGCTACGTGCTGCTAGTCCCAACAGGTCACAGTTCAGTTGCAGGTACTTTTGTACTGTTCCCATATCCAGCCAGTAGCCGCGAAAGGGATAGCCATAGACAGGCTCACCAAGCTCGATGAGTAGAGGAAACAGCCCCTTCTCAAACATATAGAAAGTGCCTGGCGGCACATACCCTAAAACTGCTGGCTCAAGGATATAGACACCGGCGTTTATCCAGTGGGTGGTCACCTGGTCAGGACTTGGTTTTTCGATAAAACGCCCCACCCTTCCCTTACTATCAGTTTCGACTACCCCAAAGGCACCGGGGTCGTCTACCCGGGTCAAAGCGATAGTGGCCTTTGCCCGCTTACGCCTATGGAAGGCAAGCATATCAGCTAAATCAAGGTCGGTAAAGACGTCCCCATTAAGCACCACGAACGTGCTATCCAGGTGGCACCCAGCGTTCTTTACCGCTCCAGCAGTGCCCAGGGGACTATCCTCCACAGTGTATCTTAGCCCCACCCCAAGGTGACGGCCATCGCCGAAATTATCCTGGATGATGCGAGGAAGGTAGCTTACAGCCAGGATAATGTCCTCGACCTGATATTTCTTGAGGTAAGCAATAGTATGCTCTAGGAAGGGACGGTTCAGCACTGGCACCATAGACTTGGGCATGCCATAGGTGAGGGGACGCAGCCGCGTCCCCTCACCACCAACCAGGATAACTGCTTTCAGCGGTGCTCTCGATCTTCGTCTGGTCGCCATCCTCCTCCTCTCTGCACGTTTAAGCGGTTCTCTCGTGTGAAAGCTGCCCGGCCCTCACTTAGTTATTATATATCACTTTTGTGGTCTTCAACAGCGGTGCATAACAGGCTCTGACGCTTTGAGCCTTCCTCCACTCTCTTATCTTGGTCGGTTCTGATTCGGCTCAAGTTCCGAGGCAGATTCGGTTACGAGATTCATAGTATTTTTGTCTCTGTAGGTGTGGCGATACGCCGACATTCCACCGCTTGTGGTGCGGGATAAGAAAGGCTATAATTCTTAATCAAACCAGGTAGCTAAATCCGAGCGCTTCAAGTTTAACCAATGATTGCAGAACCAGAGGCAGCCTACTATGGAAGATTCCACTGCTGCCGCCCTCAATACATCGTAATTCAGGCTCTGAGGCGCAGAATCATAACGAAAGGGGACTGCGATCAAGAAATTTAAGTTTCGTTTGCTCTTTTCTGGTTTGCTGCCCCTCTTTGTGCTGGCACACTTCGGTCATCACCTCCTGACTGCTTTACCGACACCGCTGTTGCCGCTAATCCGCAGGGACTTTGCCCTCGACTATACCCAGGCTGGATTGGTAATCTCGGCGTTCACTCTAGCATACGGTATTGGCCAACTGCCGGCGGGTTGGCTTGCCGACCGCATTGGACACCGATTAGTAATTACTGTAGGAATCTGTGGCGTGGCCGTTGCCGGGTTCTTTGTTGGCCTTTCGCAGACCTATGTTATGATGATCGTGTTACTGGCGCTGATGGGAGTGTTAGGTGGTGGCTACCACCCAGCCGCCCCACCAATGATCTCAGCGCTAGTCGAGCCGAAGAACCGGGGCCGGGCGCTAGGGCTTCACATGATTGGCGGTAGTGCCAGCTACTTTTTGGCACCCCTTATCGCTGCTGCCATTGCCACCGCGTGGGGCTGGCGTGGGTCATTTATCGGGCTCGCCTTCCCCGCTATGGTGCTTGGGGCCGTGTTTTACGGGCTGCTGGGCCGGCAGGTAGCCGGAAAGAAAGGTGAATATAAGACGACTGTCATTCATACTGAGGTGCCAGCCCAGCCCGGACGCTTGCGCCGCCTGGTGTGGCTTATCATTCTAAGCGCGTCCAGCCAGGCGGTAATGACTTCTACAATGTCATTCATACCCTTGTTCTTGGTAGACCATTTCGGGATAAGCGAGCAGGCAGCAGCAGCCTCTATGGCCCTTATCTATTCGGCTGGCCTCTGGGCCAGCCCCTTGGGCGGATACCTCTCCGACCGTCTGGGTAGGGTGCCAGTAATACTAGTGGTGAGCTTCATCGCCGGTCCCATCATTTACCTGCTCAACCTAGTGCCCTACGGAATAGCTATCGGGGCTGTACTGGTTACTATCGGAGCGGTTATTTATGTCCGCATGCCGGTGACTGAGGCGTATATTGTCAGCCAGACCTCAGCGCGTAACCGCTCGACAATACTCGGCATCTACTTCTTCAGTGGCATGGAAGGGGGCGGTATACTAACGCTGGGAATGGGCTACCTTATTGACAGGTTCGGCTTCTACGCCAGCTTCACCATTGCGGGTGCCACACTGCTCGCGATGACCCTCATCTGCTCCATATTCTTACATGGTGATCAGGGCTAACCGCTGCCAGAATAGTCCGGTTGGGCAGAAAGAGCTCTTTTTTCTGGTAGATACCCTACATTACGGAATAACTCAGTCACTGACACTTGGAACGGCCCACCTATAGTGAGGCTAGAACAGGAACAGACATATGTCTACAGTCTACAATAGCCTCACGCACAGGGTTTTTGGTCAGCACTCACTGTATGCTATAATGTGCGGGGATTATCGATTCAGTTCTAGGAGCTATTCATTGGCGGGTCAGCGCGAGGTGAGGATCCATATGCCGAGAAGAAATGATATCAAAAAGGTAATGATTATCGGATCCGGGCCTATTGTAATTGGACAGGCCTGCGAATTTGATTACTCTGGAACCCAGGCTTGCAAAGCCCTCCGTGGACTCGGTTATGAAATCGTGCTGGTAAATTCTAACCCGGCGACTATCATGACTGACCCTGGAATGGCAGATGTCACCTATATTGAGCCGCTCAATCTAGCGGCAATGACCCAAATTATCAAAAAAGAGCGTCCTGATGCTTTGCTGCCTAACCTGGGTGGTCAAACTGGTTTAAATCTTAGTGCCGAACTAGCGCGTTCTGGAGTCCTTGACAAATATGGAGTTAGGGTAATTGGCGTAGAGATCGATGCTATCGTTCGTGGTGAGGACCGAACCGCGTTCAAGGAGACCATGAACCGTTTGGGCATAGAAATGCCAGAAAGCGAAGCAGTCTACAGCGTTGCGGATGCCGAACAGGCCGCTGCTAAACTCGGGTATCCAGTCGTAGTCCGTCCTGCCTACTGCATGGGCGGGACTGGTGGTGGACTGGTCTACAACGTGGAGGAGTTGCGGACTGTTGCCAGCCGAGGCATTGCTGCCAGTCTTATCGGCCAGGTGCTGATAGAGGAATCAGTTCTGGGCTGGGAAGAACTGGAGCTGGAAGTAGTGCGTGATGCCAAGAACCAGATGATTACCGTGTGCTTCATTGAAAATGTCGACGCCATGGGTGTGCACACTGGAGATTCCTTTTGCACAGCGCCTATGCTTACAATTGACGCCGAGCTACAGCAACGTCTCCAAGAGTATTCTTACAAGATTGTGGAGGCAATACGTGTAATCGGTGGCACTAACATTCAGTTTGCTCACGACCCCGAGACCGGTCACGTTGTGGTTATTGAGATTAATCCCAGGACTTCCCGTTCGTCGGCGCTCGCCTCTAAAGCAACAGGTTTCCCTATCGCCCTGGTTTCTGCCAAGCTGGCGGCCGGCCTCACCCTTGACGAAATTCCGTACTGGCGTGAAGGTACTCTCGAAAAATATACTCCCTCCGGTGACTACGTGGTGGTCAAATTCGCCCGGTGGGCATTTGAAAAGTTTAGAAATGCTGAGGACAAACTGGGCACTCAGATGCGCGCCGTTGGCGAGGTAATGAGCATTGGCAAGACCTATAAAGAGGCATTCCAGAAGGCAGTTCGCTCGCTGGAAAACGGTCGCTACGGGCTGGGCTTCGCCAGAGATTTTCATGAGAAATCACTAGACGAGCTTATGGAGCTACTCAACGAACCGACGAGTGAACGACAGTTCATCATGTATGAGGCACTGCGTAAGGGTGCCGATGTGCAGCGACTGTACAAAAAAACTTACATCAAACCTTGGTTTATCGATCAGATGAAAGAGCTTGTTGAATTAGAGGAGCAGATTTTGCAGTACCAGGGAAAGCCGTTGCCGGATGATTTGCTTGTTCAGGCCAAGAAAGAAGGGTTTGCCGACCGATGCCTGTCGCAGCTTCTTGGTGTTCCCGAGAGGGAAATCCGGCAAAAACGTATTTCCTTGGGTGTGGTTGAAGGCTGGGAGCCTGTGCCGGTAAGTGGCGTGGAAAATACGGTGTACTATTTTTCGACGTATAACGCGCCTGACAAGACTAAAAGCAGTAACCGACGAAAGGTTATGGTACTAGGAGGTGGGCCTAATCGAATTGGTCAAGGCATAGAATTTGACTATTGTTGTGTACACGCCGCTCTTGCACTGCGCGACGAAGGGTATGAAACCATAATGGTCAATTGCAATCCAGAGACGGTTTCAACAGATTACGATACATCGGATAAGCTCTATTTTGAACCGCTTACAGTAGAAGACGTGTTGAGTATCTACGAAAAGGAAAAACCTGAAGGCGTTATTGTCCAGTTCGGCGGGCAGACGCCCCTCAATATTGCCAGTGAATTGGCCGAGGCCGGTGTCAGGATTTTGGGTACTTCACCTGAGACGATAGACCTGGCTGAGGATAGGGATCGCTTTCGTTACATGATGCGGAAGCTCGGCATACCGATGCCAGAATCAGGGATGGCCAGTAACCTGGAAGAGGCAATGAGTATCGCCGAGCGCATCGGGTATCCTTTGATGGTACGACCGTCATATGTACTCGGTGGACGTGGCATGGAAGTAGTCTACGACGATGAGATGCTCGAAGAATACGTTTCTACAGCAGTGGGTGTAACCCCAGACCGGCCCATTCTGATTGATAAGTTTCTTGAAAATGCTATTGAAGCAGAAGCAGACGCAATTGCCGATGGCACCAGCGCGTTTGTACCAGCGGTCATGGAGCATATTGAACTGGCCGGCATCCATTCTGGTGATTCAGCCTGTGTAATACCACCCGTTAGCCTAGCTCAAGAGCATATTGACGCCATTTATGAATACACCAAAAGAATTGCCCAGGAACTCAATGTTATTGGCCTAATTAATATCCAGTATGCTATCGCCAGTAACGTTGTGTATGTACTGGAAGCTAACCCACGAGCTTCACGCACGGTGCCACTAGTGTCAAAGGTCTGCAATATCTCCATGGCTCGACTTGCAACCCAGCTAATCCTGGGCAAGAAGCTAAACGAGCTTGGTGTCAAGCCGCGAACGATCCCATATTTCGGAGTCAAAGAGGCGGTCTTTCCGTTTAATATGTTCCCTGAGGTAGACCCCATTCTCAGTCCAGAAATGCGGTCAACTGGTGAGGTGCTTGGAATTGCGGATTCGTTCGGTCTTGCCTTTTTTAAAGCACAAGTTGCTGCACAGCAGTTGCTTCCGTCAGACGGTACAGTCTTGATAACAGTATCTCCTAAAGATCGACCCGCTGTATATGAGATAGCCAAGCAATTCGCAAAGCTTGGCTTCAAAATCAAAGCAACACAAGGCACCCATCGGTTTCTGGCTGACAAGGGCATTGAGTCTGATCTGATTCTCAAGATGCATGAGGGGCGACCCAACATTGTAGATGCCATAAAGAACAGCGAAATTCAGCTGGTCATCAATACACCGAGTGGTAAGTTGAGCCAATATGACGACTCCTATATTCGTAAGGCAGCAATCCAGTATAAGGTGCCTTATATAACCACGTTGGCGGCAGCTATTGCCGCTACTAAGGGAATTGCCACATACCGTCACGGAACGACAAGCGTAAAAGCTTTACAGAGTTATCACGCAGATATTAAGTAGCTTTTCTTCACTACCCCATATGTCTAAGTGGGTAAGGGGCTTGTGTAGCTTCCCGTACTATAGATTACAAACATATTAACAGAATTTGTTGATTGGGCAGACCAAATCTTTGCCTGTGGGCCTATGCCAATGTATATGAGAAGGGTACGTTGGAATTAGTGAAAAATCAGATTCCACTCCAAAATCCTGGAAGGGGAGGTGCACTATGCTAGCCACCAGGAGGATCAGTCTTCAGAGTAAAGGAGAGTGCGACATTATAGATATCACGTCCCAGGTAGAACAGCAGCTGGCTGAGGTGGCTATAGATAGTGGGATCGTTACCCTGTTTATCAGCGGTTCGACGGCGGGTATATCTACCATTGAATTCGAGTCCGGCGTACTAGCTGACTTTAAGCGCATGTGGGACCAAATCATCCCGCAGAATATCCCCTACGACCACGACCGCCGCTGGGGTGATGGCAATGGATACTCTCATGTCCGCGCCTCACTGCTGGGTGCCTCTTTAGTAATCCCGTTCAGTAACAAGAGACTGGCCCTGGGTACCTGGCAACAGATAGTCGTGGTCGATTTCGATAATCGGCCCAGGTCAAGGCACGTCATATTACAGATTATGGGCGAATAGCCGACTTTGACAGGAATTCAGCTCATCGTTTATAATAGCTAGCGGAAGATAGAGGGAAGCAAAGTTCCCTGGTGATAGAAAGGTGGCAAGTATGGCAAACCAGCTCGGTAAGAGGTATCAGTGTACTAAGTGTGGTGCCGAGGTCATTGTAACCAGGGGCGGAGATGGCACAGTTCATCACTGCGGTCAGCCCATGGAGCAAAAGAAATAGGTAAGCTAGCAGGAGGTCTTGTTTAAGTGCCAAGTCAATTAGGTAAGAGATATCGCTGCCAAGTCTGTGGCACAGAAGTGCTGTGCACCAAAGCAAGCGAAGGTGTTCTTACCTGCTGTGGGCAGGAAATGCAAGTCCAGGAACCCCGCCCCATTCCATCGTCAGATTAGCCAGTTGAGCTACTTTGTATCAGGGAGAAAAACTCGGCTCGGCTGGCAGCCTTGCGTTGAAAGAGACCCCTGATGGCGGAGGTAACAACGTTGCTACCTGGCTTCTTAATACCACGCATAACCATGCACAGGTGCTCTGCCTGAATGACAACCGCCACGCCCTCAGGCTTAATTCCGTCAACAATGGCATCGGCAATCTGGGTTGTCATCCTCTCCTGAAGCTGGAGGCGCCGAGCAACAATTTCCACCACTCGGGCTAGCTTGCTGACACCAACGACGCGCCCGTCTGTATTGGGAACGTACCCTATATGAGCCACGCCGTAAAAAGGCAAAAGGTGATGCTCGCACATAGAATAGAAGGGGATACCCTTAAGAACTATCATCTCCCGGTGCCCTTCCTCAAAACCCACCGACAGCTCTTCCTTGGGATCCATATCAATGCCCAAAAAGAGTTCGGCATACATCTCAGCGACGCGCTCTGGCGTACCTAACAGTCCCTCTCTTTCGGGATCTTCTCCAATAGCTTTAATGATTGAAGCTATTGCCGTGCGGATCGCAGCCTCATCAACCACTCTGGACCTCCTTATAGCGTATACCATAGACCTTGCGGTCAAGGCTTCTTATCGTATCCCCTGCTATGGTAGCATAAAGCTCATGCCCCATATATAAGATAGGACTTACCCTGTCCAAATCCACTAATTACTTTGGTCAACTCTTAAACCTCCTTTAAGCCTTTGTCTAGTTAGTCCCAGCCTAACGCCCGTTCCGCGGCTACCAAGTCAGCCGGAACCTCAATGAAGTGCCCGGCATCCTTTAGGGCAGTATCCGTATCCTTAAGTCCGGTGCCAGTTACAACACAAACTACCTTTTTCTGCGATAAGTCCATCCCTTTATGCAAAAGCTTGATAAGTCCGGCTAGAGAAGCCGCTGAAGCTGGCTCGCCAAAAATGCCCCCTTTAGCCGCCATGAGTCTCTGCGCTGCCAGAATCTCGCCATCGCCGACCATATTGATAACACCACCCGACTCATCGCGAGCCTCGACCGCCTTCGACCAGCTTGCCGGATTGCCGATCCGTATCGCCGAGGCAATAGTCTCCGGCTCCTCAATAACATGGCCGCGAACAATCGGCGCCGCCCCCTCGGCCTGAAAGCCCATCATCTTGGGTCTGCGGCTCGCCTTACCCGCCTGATAATACTCACTGAAGCCCTTCCAGTAGGCGGTGATATTGCCAGCATTGCCCACCGGGATAAAAAGATAGTCGGGGGCATCACCTAAAGCATCCACAATCTCAAAGGCGGCCGTCTTCTGCCCTTCAATACGGTGCGGGTTAATCGAGTTCACCAGAGCAACCGGATGCTTCTCAGCTAGACTCCGCACCAGCCTCAGGGCCTGGTCAAAGTTACCATCAATGGTAATTATCTGAGCACCATGGACAACAGCTTGGGCTAGCTTGCCCAGGGCAATCTTGCCTTTAGGCACCATGATAATTGAGGTAAACCCGCAGTGAGCAGCATAGGCAGCGGCTGAGGCACTGGTATTACCGGTTGAGGCACATATTATCACCTTATTGCCTGCTTCTACTGCCTTAGCCACGGCAACTATCATGCCCCTGTCCTTAAAGGAGCCGGTAGGGTTACAGCCCTCCAGCTTAAGATACAGCTCGCCACAGCCAATTTCTTTCTCCAGGGCATTGCACCTGACCAGAGGGGTATCTCCCTCGCCCAGTGAAAATAGAGGAGTATCAGGGGTAATTGGCAGAAACTCCTTATACTTTACCAGAACTCCAGCTTTCATCATTTATTTATTGCACTCATTTCTATTCTTATGTTACTATTTACCTTTTTACGCTTCGACCCGAACAAAATTGCTTATCTCCCGCACCACAGCCAGACGTTTCAACTCACTAAGAGCCTGTTGCATTGCCGCTTCTTTGGCCGGGTGGGTCATAACAACAATTTCAGCAGCCTGAGCCAGACTATCCGTCTCCTTCTGGATGACTGAGGAGATACTGATCAGATGGTCACCCAGAACCCTGGAAATCTGAGCCAGAACCCCGGGGCGATCAGTAACATTCATCCGCACATAATACCGTGTCTCAATTTCAGACATAGGCTTGATAACCTTGCCCGGTTCCGGCTTCCACCTGGCTTTACCACCAGCACCAATAAGTATATCCCGTGCTGCCGACACAACATCAGCAATCACCGCGCTGGCAGTCGGCCCGGCACCGGCGCCCTCACCAAAGAAAAGCACCCGGCCGACAAGATCACCCTCAACCAGAACCGCATTATACACGCCATCAACCTGAGCGAGAAGGGAGTCTTCAGGGATAAAAACCGGATGCACCCGCACCTCAACCAGCTTATCATCCTGCTTGGCAATAGCCAGTAGCTTAATAGCGTAACCGAGCTCCCGAGCATAGCGAAAGTCACGACTAGCAAGCCGTGAAATTCCCTCGTGATAAATATCCTGTGGCTGCACTTGAGTTTGAAAGGCTAATGAAGCAAGGATAGCCAGCTTATAGGTAGCATCTATCCCCTCAACGTCGTCCCTTGGATTGGCCTCGGCATAACCCAGCTCCTGGGCTTTCTTGAGGGCCGAAGGGAAATCAATACCTTCCTTGGCCATCCTGGTAAGGATATAGTTGGTGGTTCCGTTTATTATGGCATAAATGCCGCTTATTTTACTGGCCACCAGGTCACGCTGAAACGGCGCAATGAGCGGAATGCCGCCGCCGACACTAGCTTCATAGCGTAGCCCGACTCCATGCTGCTGTGCCAGCGCCCGTAATTCAGCCCCATGTTTAGCAATAACCTCCTTATTAGAGGTAACTACATACTTACCCCCTGAGAGTGCCCTCTCTAAATATTCCAATGCGGGGCTTTCACCCCCAATCGCCTCAACCACTATATCCATATCCGTTTCAGCGAAGAATTCATCAGCGTCAGTAGTAAATAGCTGCGAATCCATCTGACGTGCCTGCGGTCTGGCCAAATCCTGTGCCAGCACCTTTACCTTCCGCAAGGTAAGGGGGCAACCAACCTGCTCCGCCAATACCTTTGCCTTCTCCAGCAATACCGCAGCCACCTTCCCCCCAACTACCCCCAGCCCCATCAACCCTACCCCGATACTTCGTTTTTGCATTACTTTACCTCTGGTCTAGTTTTAGCTTCTAACAGCCTGTTCTACCGCCCATGCCTTCATATCATCATCCAACAAAACTTCCACCTTATTATCGGTCCACAGTCTGTCAAACCACTCGGTCAAAAGCTTATCCTTCAGCAAATCCCGGTCCTCATCAGCAATCTCCCTATTATCGTCTACATCCACAACCTTGAGCAACCAATAGCCACCGCTAGTCACCACCATATCATCGCGAATTGGCTCGCTGAGTGTCCCTGGCTCCACCTCAGGGTTAAATGCAAATTCATCAAAGGCAGAACTCATCATGTCTGGACTTATCCAGTCCAAATCCCCCCCGCTCTCCTTTGATTCATCGTGCTGAGAGAACTCCTCAGCCAGCGCGCCAAAGCTCCCACCGGCTTCCAGTCTAGCCCTAACGCTCTGCACCTTTTCCTGGCTTGGTAGCAGTATTGCTTGAACCTGAGCCTCCGACAGGTCTTCCTTTCTGTCCGAGACATGAATCAGCCAGTATCCCACCGGCTTGATTTTCGTCTCATCATATACCGGCTCACTCAACACGCCTACCCCAGCACCGAATGCATACTCCACCGGTATTGAGGTACCCAGCAGTTCAGTCAGAACCTCACGGGGTCGCCAGCCAAGGTCGCCCTCCCCTATTTTAGAAAAAATATCCAGCGAAAGCTCACCGGCTAATTCAGCAAAACCGGCACCGCTCTCCAGCCTGGTTCTGACCTCATTTACCTGGCTCTCGCTCTCGAGGAACATTGCCAGAATGTGCCTTTGCTCAGCAAATACCGGCACCTGCTGCTCAAAATATTCGTCTTGCAGCTTGCGAATCAGCAGGTCGGCCCTCACTGAGTCCCTGTCCTGGATTAGCGGCGGCTCGTAATCCTTAAGCGCCTGGTCAACAGCGTCATCGCTAACAGTGATATTCAAATTTATAGCGCCTTGCTGCACCAGTTCATTTCGCTGAATAACTGCTACCAGGTCACCAGCCAAAAACTGGATATAACTGGATGGCTGACCTTTGCCATAGAGTTTGAGCATCTTTATGTAATAGTTCATATCAAACTCAGTATCGTTGACTGTAATCACAGTTTGACGCATGGGCTGATAAAAGCTAACATACCACCCGACCCCCAAAATTCCCAGAGCAGCAATGATAACCAGAATACCCAGGCCAAGAATAATGCGATGTCTCTTCCGCTGCTGCTGCCACCGGGCAAGCTGGTGCTTAGTGACCTCACGCCTAGGCTTGTGTCCTTTCTTCTTCGCCAAAACCTCTGCTCCTTCACAAAACTTAGATGATGTCCTATAAATTTATAACTCAAATCGAGAATCTTTTCAAATCTAGCCGACAGGGGAAATGGCTTAACAGTCAGGTTCCTCTTGCATAACCATTCCTCCTCACCTTTGAATGATAAGAGCATCAGGGTGTAATGTAAATGCCCTGCATTGCTCTCCGCAATGTATTGTGCTACTATTTTCTGGTAGAATAGATTATTCGCAGGAAAGCAACATAGTCGGGGCGTAGCGCAGCCAGGTAGCGCACCTGAATGGGGTTCAGGTGGTCGGAGGTTCAAATCCTCTCGCCCCGACCATAGGCACAAAATCTGGTGGTCAGACCACCTGAGTCGTCGAAAAAGCCGCAGGTGGCTGAATCTGGTCTAGACCACCTGAACCGTTAAAAATAGGGCGGGTCCCAAAATGAATAATGGTTACCAGTGTCAATGTTCAGGCGCCGCTCGGAACATCCCTCAAATCTCTAGTCAAGGGCTTTATTCTCACCAAGCAGACAGAGGATAAAAGCCCGAGGACAGTGGAGTACTACCAAGAAAACCTCAATCGCTTCCTCTGGTCAACCACCCGACGAAGTCAACGAGTGTCTTGGCTAGTGAGTCACACCTTGAACCTAAGTCAGGGTGTTATGGTCAATCTATTTCGCCATGTCTCCAAAAGGGTGATGCCTTGTATTGTATTCGATTAAGTGTTAATGTTTGCCTGACCAAAAAGACTACTTTATAGTAACAATCCAGGTATGCAGTTGTGTTATATATAAGGAAAAAAAGGAGGAAGATAAAATAAATTCAAATAAGAATAGTCCCAGGCTTTTAGGCGCAGCGTTTTTGTTTGTTATAGTTGCCTTCTCTCTCTTGGATGTGCTGGTCGCATCAGTAGTTGGATCCGGTAGTATGTCCGATATCCTTGTGAATATTTCAAATAACCTTACCCTGATGCGACTCGGCAGTGTGTTTGGACTGGTTACCAGTACTGGAATCGTTGTCCTAGCAGTCCTGCTTTATATCGTCTTAAATAAACAGAACCATATCATCGCGCTTGTGGCCCTGGGATGGTGGTTGGCAGAAGCAATAACTCTAGCCGTAGGCACAATTGGGGCTTTCGCTCTGATACCGTTAAGCCTGGAATTCGTTGAGGCGGGAGCTCCATCTGCCTCCTACTTTCAAACATTAGGTGATTTCTTGTATTCCGGCGTTTTTCAACTGGGAAACGATATACATATGTTGTTCTACTGCTTGGGCGGGATACTGTGGTTTTACCTGTTTTATAGATCAAGGTATATTCCACGCGTTTTATCTGTCTTTGGCCTTGTAATAGTGTCTCTGGGCTTGATAGGGATGGTATTAGGGTTTTTTGCCATAAGCACTAATAGGTTATTCCTTTACCCGATTTTGCCGTTAGAATTAGCAGTCGGGCTGTGGCTTATG
>SDBU01006271.1_pt1 | contig 14047 bp, 10 predicted proteins | sample 2277071 | NCBI WGS metagenome assembly SDBU01 (sample SAMN10397929, study PRJNA504765) | marine sediment metagenome | isolation source: marine sediment core GS08_GC12, 126 cmbsf | place: Arctic Ocean: Gakkel Ridge, Loki's castle | collected 2008
CCACTTGCTCTGCCGTCCCCTGCCGCTCCACTAAGCCTAAATATGTACATCGGACGCTGGCATCCTCAGGATGCCCTCCTAGCCATGCGCTGGTCTCCTTGAGAGCCTCTTCCACTTCATTCCTTGTGCCATAGCGTTCCACCAGACTGAGATATGCAGGTCGAGCGCCGCGTAATTCAGGATGCTCATGAACCCATTTGGCTATCGCAGGTAGAGCATCGCGCTCCTGCCCACGTTCGCGACATAATTTTAGCAGTATATTGCAGTCTACTGAAGTCTTAGGAGCACATGCCAAAGCAGTGTCTACACACTCCTCCACCCGTTCATGCTGCCCGAGGTTCAGATGGAAAGCCCGCCAAATACTGAGTTCGCTAATAGTGGCGTTCTGCTTACATAATGTGATGGTTGCTTCGATTCGCGGAAGTGCCGAATGAACAGCCGGTGATTTGGCTTGCGCCAGTGCCCGAAACAAATGCGCAGCAAATCGCCGCTCGAAATGGTTGGACGTGTCCACCGCAGCCATAATTTCGGATAGGACCATGGCAGGTGCACGGTGCTCTTCTTCATAGAAAACGGAAGCAGTTTTGGCAATGACAGGGTGACCTACGCGCACATTTCCGGTGCGACCCTCATCATAGAAGATGAGCCCCTGTGCTGTAGGACGGTCAGGCAAATTGTGGAAGCGCCCTGGCACATCAAGGTGTTCTAGCAGAGAAGCAGGCATAGATAGACTGTGCTGGTAAGCGAAGCAAAGGTATTCATAGGCGCGGTAAGCAGACTCATCATATGTCTGCAACCATTTCACCATGTCTTGGACAATTTTTTCCAGTTCCCTACCCTCAGGGTCTGTTAATTCCATCATGAGCACGAGAAACTGATTGGCAGCATCTAATCGTCGCTGTTGCTCAGGAGTTAAATCGTTGCGACTCTTTCCCAACTTTGCGAGGATCCGTTCTTTCTCGCCACGGCTAGGCTCTTTCGAAGGTACTCGCTCCACTTTACTCTTCAGGCGATAAGGGCGATATTCGTTAAGCCTTGACGTTGCTAGTATAGTGATGGGAAGAGATGATTCGAGTTCACGAAGAGCGCTCACCACATCTGGCTCGCGAAATAGGTCATCAGCGAGCACGTAGAATGGACGCTTAACCTTTTGGCAAAAGTCCAGCATGAGATACCACACGCCAGCATCTTCTTTATTTTTAATGCGAATGACGAAAGCACCATGTCGCTGATGCAGTTCAGCAGCAACACGCCGTGCCAGGGTGGATTTACCTGCTCCGGGTTCAGCAACTATGCAAACTAGCCTGAGGGTTTCAGATGGTTGACTGAGTCGTCTAATCAAGTCTTCCTGCTGGTCGCGCTCGATGTCCCCGTGCGCTGCGATGATGTCCCAACCAAGCGGCGCGCCTGCATAAAATTGCTGAATGCGGTCAGGACTAGCAGGGCGCGAAAGCAAGTCATCCGTAAGTGCTTCCACACGCCCTTGAAATAAGTCTATCGCCGCACCGCCAATGAATCGCTTGAGCAATTCTTCAACATCAGCACGAGTAATTTCGCGCTGTCTATCAAGGGCAGCTTTCAGGGTGTTAAAGGCATCCTGTAGCTCCGTGCCCGCGATGCCATGCCTTGCCAGTTCCATGCAAGCATGGCTTTCAAAAGAGAGATGCCCGCCAATTTCGTCACCCATCCCGAACAAGAACTTGGTTTGCTGCAGCAGTTGCATTGCCAAATCACGTCGGTCCGCATCGCTGAGTTGCACGAGGCATTGAGGGGCTGGTGAATCCTGAACGCTTTCGGCAAGCAGTCTACCAACGTTGGCAATATCGTCTGAAGATGGCTTTCCATCTCGAAGTCGAGTAATGGCGGCATCAATGTAATTGCTTCGAGCAATAAGTGTGAAAGTAAGGGTGAGTGCCTTGCCTGCTTCTAGAAGGTCGATTGCAAAACTCTGCAAAATGGGGCGTAACCTGGCTAACTTATAATGTTCATTTGGCTCGTCCTTGAGCTGGATGTATTCCTCATGACCGTCCGTGTAGAGCAAGTCAACATCTTGTGCTCCTTCAGGACGGACTGCAATAACGCCTTGCGCGTCTTCAAGAAGACGGGTCAGTTGTAGGCAAGCATAAGCATCTTGGAATGCAAAACCCTGTCTACTCGCCCTTCCGCCCAACTTGCGGGGCCCAGTAAGTTGGCTTGTAGGAATGCTCCACTTCTTCATAAGCACTCGTCCAAGACATAAGCATCTGGTGTGCCAGGTTTCGTCCATTCAGCCTTAGTACTTATCCGAGGCCTTAGGCTTGGATGCAGGGCTGCGAAGTAATCATTGCAAAGCACTTCGAAGTTATACCCGCGTTTTATTCGAAGGGCTGAACAAATTTCTAGAAATGTAGGTGATGGCGAGCGCAACGTCGACTGTTCCCCTTTCTTATTGAACTAGCAGCCTCCGGTTCACCATTATTATACTTTAAGGCTAAACAAAACGCTATAATGTGTAATGGAAAGCCGAAGAAGGGGATATTTTATCTCCATACCGAGCTACTGGAAGAAAGCCTTCATATTATTTCTTCGAATCTTGGGCTGCGTCCGTTTTCGGCGACGGTTCGGTGTACATCAAAGCCTTGTTCACAGAGGTCATATAGATGAAACCCATACCTGGGAGGTCCAGCTTTCCCGCTTCTATCATGGCGTCAAATACTGCATCTGCCTTTTCGTTGGAGACCACCATTTCGATTACTTCCTTTTCCGGGCTGATAACGATCCTCAGGAGTCCGAGCCGCTCTCTTATGCCCGTGCCGCGCGCAAAGTAGATCGTCGCAGCCGATGCCCCTGTTTTCAACGCGGCTTTTACCACGTCGTCCGCTTTTCCTCGCTGCACGATGCAGGTTATCAGTTGAAGGTTTGCCTGGTATTCCCTTTTTGCTTTTTCATCTGGCATTTCAGAGAGCTCCTTTTCAGACTTCCTATTTGGCTTTACTGGACTTTCTAACAATAAGTCCCACTATCAAAACTGTTAGGATCGGACACACGCTAGCCATGGCGAGGATACCGAAGCCCTCGACCACACCCAGGACATTACCAATGCCAAGTCCCATTGCTATCGCCAGAGGGACTGTGACGGGACCGGTGGTAACACCTGCGCTATCCCATCCGATATTAACAAACTCCTCGGTAGATATTATAGACAAAAAAATCAAAAGCATGTAGGGTGGGAGAAGCATATATACCAGCGGTAGGTCGAAGATGATCTTCGTGATGCCCAGAGCCACTCCTAAGGCTACACCGAGAGCCACCGCTTGTATTAGAAACGCCTTCTTGAAGGCACCGACAGTAATGTCCTCAACCTTTGTTCCGAGTGCATTGAGCGCCGGCTCAGCAAGGGTGGCTCCGTAACCGAGGAAGAACGCAAACGCGATGGCTACAGTCTTGCCCCACGGGTCACTGTAAAGCGGTCCGAATAGCTGGGGCGGATCCCCGGCAGTGATCGGTAAAAATGCCCCGGGGACAGTGCTGCCCACCTGGTTGCCTAGAGGTGTGAGTCCCAGCGAGAGTCCCAGGTTAAAGAGCATCATGCCAAACAGGGCGAAGACGATGCCCAGGATTATCTCGTCACCCTGGGATATGTGTTCACGCAGCACGAATCTCTGGACGAGGAACAGAAACAAACATAGAGGCAAGATAGCCTGGAGGGAAACCAGTATTGCCTTCACCGGGACAGAATTCCATAGCGTCTCAGCGGCTACTTCCACCGTCTGTGTGGTGGCTTCTAGCTCCGCCCCGGAATAACGAAGGTAGAAACCTAACCCCAGCACGGCTATGATTGGACAAAGAGATGCCAGGGTGACAATCCCGAAACCGGACATGCCTGTGTCAGACTTACCCATCGCTTGGCAAACGCCTATACCCAGGCAGAGTACCAGGGGCACGGTTACCGGTCCAGTGGTCACCGCCCCACAGTCCCAGGCGAGTCCGATGATATTGACCATGCCGTGCGTGTGCGCCCATAGGGACATCCCAGCCAGGATAAGAACTAGGGGTATGATAAGTATCTTCAACGACCAGTTAAAGAGAAAACGCATTGTCCCCAGAATCGTCGCCATGCCCACGCCGATTCCTACGGTCAAGACCAGTAATCCGGAATACCGAGTTAGCATGGCGTAAAGAAGCGGTGCCTCTTTGGGGTCGATGTTTATGCCCGCCGATTTGAGCGCGCCAATAGCTGGTTCAGCCAGCGTAGCACCAATGCCTAGAAGGAAGGCAAACCCAATGATGATGTAGAGGGGGGATTTCTGCGGGAGCGTGGCGCCGATAGTCTCGCTGAAGGGCATGAGCCCAAGTTTCAGTCCTTCTAGGAAGAACATTAGGCCCACGATCACAGAAGCTAGGCCCAATGAAATAATCGCCGCATCTACCACAGCCATCCGCAGCACCAACAGTTGGAAAAGAAAAAGGTAGCCCACAATGGGCAAAACACTTCTGAGCTGTGCAAAAAGCCTTTCTCGGAAGTACGGCCAGATAAGTCTCGCCGCTTGGGTGAAGGTTACTTTGATTTTCTCCTCACCATACTCCTGCTTAGCCCTTTCAACTGCGCTCACGAATAGTCATCCTTATCTTCGAGTGCGGTAAACTTTTGGAATTATCCCAGATAATGTGTAAAAGACCACATGGTCTCTAGAACCCTATCCAAGGTGTCCCCTTTTCAGCTATAATAGGGCTGAGAACAGCATACACCAAAAAGGCGCATGAAAGGTGACACCAATCAATAAGATAACTGCCAAAGGAGGGGTTGTCAATTCCACACCGCTGAAATGACCTGGGTCAGAATCGGGTTAAGTATCCTCATTCTCATCGCTATCCTTTTCCTACCAAGTTGTGCCCACATCCCTGAGGAAGCAAGGGTTACTAAGGTTATTGATGGCGACACGATTGTTATTGAGGGTGGATATAAGGTTCGCTACATTGGAATCGATACCCCTGAGAGGGGAGAACCCTATTACGAAGAGGCAAAGCGGGCAAATCGGGAACTAGTGGGTGGGAAGATTGTGCGCCTGAAGGAGGATGAGAAAGGTGAAGGTAAAGATAGATATGGAAGGTTGCTGAGGTATGTTTATGTGGATAGCCTCTTCGTTAATGCTGAACTGGTCAGGCAGGGCTATGCTCGGGTTTATCCCAAATCTCGTTTCCCTGAAATCGAACACTATAACCTCCTAAAGCAGGCTGAGGCGGAGGCAAAAAGGGAGGGGAGGGGGATATGGGGTGGGTGATACTTAAGCTAGAACTGAGAATGAAAGGATGTTAAGATGCCACTCCAATATATCCTCGCTCTGATTGGAACAGGGATAGGGGTAGGGTTTGCCAGCGGTCTCCTCGGCGTTGGTGGCTGCATTATAATGACACCAGTGCAGTACTGGGTGCTCACCAGCCTAGGCTTTTCAACTGACATTGCAATAAAGGTAGCCTTTGGGACAAGTCTACTGGTGGCTCTGCCAACAGTAGCAAGTGGTGCTTGGGCACACAGCAGAAAGGGCGTAGTGTGGTGGAAGGCAGCAACTGTCTTAGGGGTCGCTGGGTTAGCTGGGTCGTTAGTAGGGTCAACCATTGCTGCCCATGCTCCAGGCACCTTCCTCAAAATCCTTTTCGGGGCTATCATACTCCTGGGTGCTATAAGAATGGCTACAGCCAAGCCACCAAAAATTGAGCAGGAGCCCAAGGATAACCCCTGGCTCTGGGTTGCTTGGGGCTTCCCCACTGGCATCCTCGTGGGACTCATCGGCATAGGTGGCGGGGTATTGATAGTTCCCATAATGACACTAGCATTGAACTTCAAGATGCATAACGCTGTGGGCAGCTCCACGGCAATGATAATTTTCACCAGCATCGGTGGTATTACAGGATACGTCATAAATGGATTGGGGAATCCTGATCTACCTGCCTATTCAATAGGGTATGTCAACCTATTACAGTGGATATTGCTTGCAGGCACCAGTGTTCCCCTGGCGCAAGTCGGCGCCCGCACAGCGCATCTGCTGCCAGCGAAGCAATTGAGAATCATATTTATAATCGTGATGGCATATATGGGCTTGAAGATGGTAGGGGCAGTCCCTTAAAAGCGACTGGGCTCAGCCAGCTTTCTGGGACTTTTTTCTTTCGAGCACAGAGTGCACTGCTTTCTCAATATCAGCGGGGGTTAAGCCATACCTTTGGAGCAACTCCTCAGCCTTGCCTGAAATGGCATACCGGTCTTTAATGGCTACGAAAGCCATAGGGACCGTTTGGTGTTGAGCCACCACTTGGGCTATCCTGCTTCCCAATCCACCGTGCTCTAGGTGCTCTTCAGCAGTCACAATAGCCCCTGTCTCAGCGGCTGCTTGGATGATAGCCTCTTCATCCAAGGGTTTCAGAGTAGGCATACTAATTACACGGCAGTCAATCCCCTGACGAAGGAGATTTTCCGCTGCCTCCAAAGCCTTAGCTACCATGAGCCCAGTAGCAATTACACTAACATCACCCCCGGGTCTTATTGTTGCCGCTTCGCCTACTTCAAACCTGTAGTCGTCATTATAGACCACAGGGGTTTTAGGGCGGCTTAACCGGATATAGAAGGGTCCGTAAGTAGCTGCTGCTGCTCGTATCACTTGAGCAACCTCTATAGCGTCGGCAGGGGCAATAACCCTGAACCCAGGAAGGGAACAGGCTAAACTTAAGTCCTCTATAGCATGATGGGAGAAACCGTCTTCCCCCACAGTGATACCAGAATGACTAGCTACGATCTTGACATTCAGGTGGGGCTGGGCAATGCTCATGCGTAGCTGGTCAAAGCAACGGGAGGTAGCGAAGACAGCGAAGCTACTGGCGAAGACCGTCTTTCCCGAAGCTGCTAGCCCAGCGGCAATGCTCATCATATTTTGCTCAGCGATACCGCAGTCGAAGAAGCGCTGAGGAAATTCTTGAGCAAAGAGGCGAGTCATTGTTGACTTTGAGAGGTCGGCATCAAGAACTACGATATCCCGGTTCTCCCTACCCAATTCTAATAGGGTTTCCCCATAGGCTTGCCTAGTTGACATCTCTTTCATCATCGACTCTTATGCCAATTCCTGTAGAGCCCTCTCTGCTTCCTCAGGGGTAGGAGCCCTGCCATGGAATTCCAGGTTGCTCTCCATGAAGCTTACCCCTTTACCTTTAATAGTATGAGCGATAATCACTGTAGGCTTCTCTTTCACTGACTCCGCATCTTGGAAGGCAGACAAGATTTGGCTGGAATCATGACCATCTATTTCGATAACCTCCCAGCCAAAGGAGTGCCACCTCTCTCCCAGGGGCTCGAGGTTCATAATCTCCCGGTTCCAGCCATCGATTTGCTGCTTATTATGGTCGATAATGGCTACCAGGTTATCTACCTTGAAATGGGCTGCTGCCATTGCCGCCTCCCAGACCTGCCCCTCATCACACTCACCATCCCCCAAAAGGACGTATACCCGATAGCTTCGGGAGTCAATACGGGCTGCTAAAGCAGCGCCAATCCCGAAGGATAACCCCTGACCTAAGGAACCTGATGACATCTCTACACCTGGGGTGAAAGTCCGGTCAGTATGACCCTGAAGTCGGCTATCCAGCTTTCTCAAAGTAGAAAGCTCCTCCACGGGGAAATAACCGCTCTCTGCCAGAGCGGCATAAAGCAGAGGAGCCGAATGACCTTTGCTGAGGATAAACCGATCACGCTCAGCCCACTGTGGATACCTAGGGCGATGGTGCATGACCTTGAAAAAGAGAGCAGTAACAATCTCTGCCGCTGAAAGGCAGCCACCGGGGTGTCCGCTGCCAGCCTTCGCCGTCATAGTGATGACATGGCGTCGCAGAACCTTAGCCATTTCCCCTAGCGAGCGTCTTGCCGCAGCAGATGGTAAAGCCTCGGCATCGATAGCCGAGACTGAAGGGTTGCTTGTGATTAATGGCTCACTTTCAGACACTTCGACCTCTATGCTAATTATACACTATCAATAAGATGCCTGGCAACCTCTTCCATTTGAGGGCCTTTTGATTCTATACTCACGGATTATAGTTTAGTCTGTAGTCGTGGTCAAGCGATTGACAACGAGGATGGTATAAGGTTAATATTTGGTGGGTCGTGCTAGATGGGGAGCTAGCGGTGCCCTGTACCCGCAATCCGCTATAGCGGGATTGAATTCCTGCTCTAGGCTTTCGGTTTTGTGGGACTGCCTTTATTGAGTGGTGTTGAAGATTGGGTCCTGTGCGGCAGAGAACTATGAACCCCGTTAGGTCTGGAAGGAAGCAGCGGTAAATAGCAGCCTCTGGGTGCCACAGGTTTTCCTGGTCGGAGCCGCTTCTTAGAGGAAAGCCATGGAAAGAGGTCGAAAGCAGGTGCACGACCCGACTAATATGAATGTTAAGGCTTTACTGCATCAACTTGATTTTCGGGCTAAAAAAAGCCTTGGGCAGCACTTCCTCACTGATAAGTCGGTATTAAACCGGATACTCTCATCAGCCGAGCTTACCCCTGATGATTTTGTGGTCGAGGTGGGACCAGGATTAGGCGTCCTGACGAAGGAGCTTGCTAAGAGAGCGGGGCGGGTTGTTGCTGTGGAAGCAGATGCCAAATTAGCCTCAGCACTACTGCAGATGATTCCTTTGCATAATGTTAGAATTATTAATGCCGACATACTTCAAACAGCTCCGGCTGAATTACTAAAGACTACTCAAGGGATTTCAGCTTCGCGCTACAAGGTAGTGGCTAACCTCCCTTACTATATCGCCTCTCCAGTCCTCCGCTACTTCCTTGAGTCTCCGGTTAAGCCTTGCTGGATGGTAGTAATGTTGCAGAAGGAAGTGGGAGAGGCTATCGTAGCCCAGCCTGGCGAGATGAGCTTACTAGCGATTAGTGTTCAGTTCTATGGTAAGCCTGTTATTGTTGACTATGTGTCAGCTCGGAGCTTCTATCCGCCACCGAAGGTTGATTCGGTTATCTTGCGTATTGATGTCTATGAACAACCAGCGGTTGAGGTAGCAGATACAGGTGATTTCTTCGAAGTGGTTCGGGCAGGCTTCTGTGCGCCACGCAAGCAGTTACGCAACGCCCTAGCTCAAGGCATGAGCCTATTGCCGCTGGAGGCAGCCGCTTTACTAGAAAAAGCAGAGATAAACCCTCAGCGTCGGGCTGAGACCTTATCCCTTCAGGAGTGGGCAAAGCTATGCAAGGTAGTCGATGAGCATGCCCCTAAATCTTAAAGCTTACGCCAAGATCAACCTCACCCTGGAGGTTATAGGCGAGCGTCCCGATGGCTATCACGAGATCGTCAGCGTGATGCAAGCCATCAGCCTTTATGACACCCTCTCCTTTCAATTGGGGGATAATATCTCTCTGGGCTGCAATATTCCGGAATTGACTTCCTCGGATAATTCAGTGGTTAGGGCAGCGAAATTGCTCCAGGAGGCAACTGGTTGCCGCAAAGGAGCATCTATTTCCTTGAGCAAAGGCATCCCCTGGGCAAGTGGACTAGGAGGCGGCAATAGTGATGCCGCTGCTACTTTGCAGGCGCTTAATGAACTCTGGGGATTAAACCTCTCTTTCCAAGACCTGCGGGAAATAGCATCGAAACTAGGTTCTGACATATTTTTCTTTCTACACGGTGCAAGGACAGCCTTGGTGGAAGGGCGAGGGGAGGAGGTAACCCCACTACCCTCCCCCAAACTCTGGCTCGTGGTGATGAAGCCGCCCATCGATATGCCGCAAAAGACGCAGCGTATGTATGCCAGTTTAGAACCGTCCCAGTTCACTACAGGGCAATTCACTCGGCGGATAGTTGAATCGCTTCGCCGAGGGGATAGGATTATCCCCTCATTCTGTTATAATATCTTTGAAAATGTGGCTTTCTCTCTCTTCCCAGGGCTTGAGGAATATCGGAGACGCTTCCTTGATGCTGGTGCCTCTATGGTTCACTTAGCCGGGGCTGGTCCTGCCCTTTTCACCCTGGTGGAATCCAAAGCTGAAGGTGAGGAGATTTGCCGCCGGCTAAAGAAGGAAGGGATGGAGGTTTATGTGGCTGAAACCCTATAGAGGACGAAAAAGGTGATGGGCGCCTCCTCCCTAAACAAACCCACATGGGCGGCTGCCCACCAACGAATCATGAAAATTGATGTGCCAGATACCGTTCGTGGTGAGCTATACCGTTCGTGGTGAGCTATACCGTTCGTGGTGAGCTTGTCGAACCATGAACGGCCCTTCGACAGGCTCAGGACGAGTGAAGGAAACAATAATGGTTTTTTGGGTCTACATACTGGAATGTGCTGACAAGAGTTATTATACTGGTCATACCGATAACCTGGAAAAGCGTTTGTATGAGCATGAACAAAACCTATTCAGGTGCTATACATCCAAAAGACTTCCCGTGAGGCTTGTTTATTATTGTGAATTTGAAACTCGAGGGGATGCATTGGACAGGGAGAGGCAAATAAAGGGATGGTCATGTAGAAAGAAGCAAGCATTGATTGCTGGAGATTGGTCTAGCTTGGTCGAGTATTCAAAGGGTAGGGCAAATCCGCCCTTCGACAGGCTCAGGGTGAACGGAAGCCCCCCTATTTCCGGAATAAAATTAGGATAGAGATTGATGAAAATCAGCCAATTTTTTGCTGAGCTGCGAGAGGCTATCACTATACCAACTAAGGGAAGCCTGGTAAAAGCGATCCTCCTATTGGTAGCGATCCTTCTTTGTGCTATCGGACTCTCTCTTGTTCTACTTCATTTTTTGCCTGATGAAGAACAAATCAAAGAGCAATTCTCCCGCTATGGTTATATCGGGATTTTCCTTGTCACCTTGTTCAGTAGCTTTACAGTTATCTTTCCTGCTCCTGGAACAATAGTGTGGTTGAGCCTTGTTATCGCCTTAGACTTGAATCTAGCCTGGGCAGCAGTAGTAGCCAGTATAGGTGGCACACTGGGCGAGATTACCGCCTACTATGTGGGCTATGCAGGGAGAGCAGTCATTGCCCCTGAGCACACTCAAAGATATCAAACAGCAGAGAGATGGATGAAACGCCACGGCGGGTTTGCCATCTTCCTCTTTGCCCTTGTCCCTATGCTCATCTTTGACTTTGTAGGGATTGCTGCTGGAGTCCTCAAGTATCCTGTAAGGAAATTTCTCGCTTACTGTTGGTTGGGACGCTTACCACGCTCTTTTATTGAGTGTTATGTTTATTACTATACTGGGAAAACTTTACTCAACTTTATCCTCCCGTTCTTATCACAATAGTTCAGTGCTTCATCTAGCGGCTAAATTTTTGACTTTTTAAATCTCGAGTTATATTGTTAACACTGGATGAGACACTAAGGATGAACCAGACCTATGTCTCCCTCGACCTCGAGACTACAGGATTAAATCCCGATAGTGACCGAATTATCGAGGTGGGGATGGTCAAATTCTGTGGCGAGGAGGTCATCGATACCTTCCACACCCTGGTTAATCCCTACTGTCCCCTCCCTTATCGCATACGCTTGCTTACTGGCATCACCCCGGAGGAGGTGAAAGCTGCTCCTCCCTTCCCAGCAGTGGCGCCCGAAATCATCTCTTTCGTAGGGGATTACCCTATTGTAGGACAGAATATCAAATTTGACCTCGATTTTCTCTCTTCACAGGGGGTTGAATTCCTTAACCCTATTTATGACACCCTAAAAATAGCCCATATCCTCCTCCCATCGCTTCCAGACCACCGACTCCCTACGCTGGCAGAGCAATTAGTAATTCCTTACCCGGTTCAGCACCGCGCTCTAGCTGATGCTATAACGGCTAAAGAGGTGTTTTTAGCTTTGTTAGACAAAGCCTCCCAGCTTCCCCTTAGCCTCATGATCGAAATCAACCGTTCCACAGCAGCTACTCACTGGTCATGGCGTAGTTTGTTCCTAGATATAGAAAGAGCAAAAGCTGGCACCCATTCCCTTTGGGACTGGGGTAAAGAAACCCAAAGAAGAAGCTTCGCACTCTCCACATACTCAGGGCAGAAAGAGCCTCTCATCCCTAGGTCAACCCCCGAGCCTTTAGACCTAAATCAACTTACCACCCTTCTTGAGCCCGATAGCCCCATAGCAACCAGTTTTCCTGCTTTTGAGCACCGCTCAGGGCAGGTCTCTATGATGCAGGCTGTAGCTCAAGCCCTGAGTGATAGACAACATCTCATTGTAGAGGCAGGCACTGGAATAGGAAAATCCATTGCTTATCTATTGCCAGCTATCCTCTTTTCTCTCCGTAACAATGCTCACATCATCATATCTACCAACACTATAAACCTCCAAGAGCAACTGATGAACAAAGATATTCCTGATTTGCTCCAAGCATTGCAGGGTCTTGAGGTAATCTCCGACCTTCGGGTGACCCAACTTAAGGGTCGCAGCAATTACCTTTGCCTCAGGCGATGGAACTCCTGGCGTGACACCCCTGGGCTGCCTTGGGAGGAAATTGAATTTCTGCTACGCACCCTAGTTTGGCTCTCCTCCAGTCCTACCGGCGACCGTGCTGAGCTTAACCTTACTAGGAATGAGTCCACCCTATGGAACCGAATTTGTGCCTCAGAAGATAATTGCATTCAGGAGCAATGCCCTTACTACAAGGACGGCTGCTTCCTTTATCGGGCACGCCACAAGGCGGAGGAGGCTCACCTCATAGTGGTCAATCACGCCTTGTTATTATCTGATATGGTGAAAGGGAGGATTTTGCCAGAATACAGTCATCTGGTTATTGATGAAGCGCATCACCTTGAGGAGGAGGCTACCCAGCAGCTAGGATACCAAATCTCTCGGCATGATATCTTCGATTACTTGGATCGCCTCGATGGAAGGGATAGGGCTCTGCTTCGTCTTCAGGACAGCCTACATGGCTCGTTGTCAGCACTGAGGCGAAAGGAAATAGACCAGGCTGTGGAAAGCCTGGGGGAGAGAGTCAAAGTAGCTCGCTCCAGCGTCTCCCAATTCTTTGACATACTTGCCTACTTTCTGCATCTCTATGCTGAAGGACAGGGGAATGAACTGAGGTTCAACACTCAGTTGCGTCGTCGATCGGAATGGGCACAGATAGAAATCCCTTGGGAGAACCTAAGCCTCCGCATTGAAGAAATAGAGAACAAAATAAGCGAGCTTCACGCTATGCTAGAGAACCTGAGAGGAGACTCGAACCCCGATAGTTTGATGATGGAGCTGTCCTTGTTGCAGCAGCGAGGCAGTGGATTGCGTCGTCAGCTAAATTCTGTAATGGCAAGTTCTGAGGCGAATAATATTTGCTGGGTCTCTCAGAGGGGGCAGGATGATGACCTCTATTTACATACTGCCCCTCTGCATGTAGGAAAAGCACTGGAGGAGCAGCTATTCTGGCAGAAGGACTCTATTGTGCTTACCAGCGCTACCCTGAGCACAGAGGGCACTTTTGACTATGTGAAGGAGCGTCTTGAGCTGAGAGAGGCTAATGAGCTTATAATAGATACCCCCTTCGATTATATGACCTCTGCTATGATTTACCTCCCTCAGGATATTCCGGAACCAGATGAGCCAGGCTATCAACAAGCGGTGGAGCAATCGCTGCTGGAGTTAGGTAGGGCAACACAAGGGCGCACCCTGGCTCTGTTCACTTCGCACGCTGCCCTCCGTGCCACCCATACCGCTATTCAAGCAAGATTGGAAGAAGAGGGCATCTTGGTTCTGGGACAAGGAATAGACGGCAGCCCTAAGCAGCTTCTAACCACCTTTAAGAATAACCCCAGGACGATGCTCTTAGGCACCGCTTCACTGTGGGAAGGGATCGATGTAGTAGGCAAACCTCTAAGTGTCTTGGTTATCGCGCGACTGCCATTTAGTGTGCCCACCGACCCCATCTTCTCGGCACGCTGTGAGCTTTATAATGACCCGTTTAACCAATATGCTCTGCCTCAAGCAGCCCTCAGATTCAAGCAAGGTTTTGGGCGTCTTATTCGTAGCAAGGAAGATAAGGGGGTGATGGTTGTCCTTGACCGACGCTTGCAGACAAAGCCGTATGGCAGGGTCTTCTTAGCCTCT
>SDBU01006272.1_pt1 | contig 14043 bp, 16 predicted proteins | sample 2277071 | NCBI WGS metagenome assembly SDBU01 (sample SAMN10397929, study PRJNA504765) | marine sediment metagenome | isolation source: marine sediment core GS08_GC12, 126 cmbsf | place: Arctic Ocean: Gakkel Ridge, Loki's castle | collected 2008
CGGCCGCGGGGCCGTGACTCCTTTGCGCTCTTTGCCCTTTGCGAGCTTTGCGTGAGGTCTCTTTCTTAACCTGCATCCTGAATCCCGCATTTTACATCATTTAGTCCTTGACAACATGTCTCCATTATGCTATAACGCTTCCATAATAGTAGGAAGACAACTGTCAATCCTAATAAGAGGCGTAAAATATGCCAAAATCGCAGATTTCTCCTCTCACGGATTTCGCTAAGCTACTGACAGCTAACATCTTACAGCTTTTGCGCAAGTCTGAAAGATCTGTCAAAATCTGCTGGAATCTGTCAAAATCTGTTCACTGTGCAGATCTTCGCCGCCGCACCTATTTGTTTTACTCTCTGCGTTCTTTGCATCCTTTGCGTTCTTTGCCGGTCAACGGCCCGGCCCTTGACGGGCGGGAGCTCTCCCCCAATCCCGTCTGTCCCGTCAACTCATCCGCTATCTTCTCCTCATCCTGCATCTTGCATCTTGCATCCTGCATCACCACATCTTCCCTCTCCATTTCAGCAAAAACCGGAAAAACGAGAAGCGCCCAGCCCTATCCATATCGTACAAAAAGTATCGTTTTTGCGAAAAAATCGCTTCCCGATTTCGTGACAATATCCTGTCCATCAGCTACTTACAGAAATCCAGAAAGTTCATTTTTTCGCACTTTTTCGCAAGTTTTCGCAAGTTTTGCGAAACTTCTGCAGAGAATCCAGGAACCATGAAAATGAATCGCATTAACACGAAACAAAGGATGACGATACTGTGCAGGTGGCACGGGCGTCTCGCCCGTGGTTTCTTCCTTCACCACAAAGCACCCCGATCGAGGACTGACATGACAAGACAGAAGAGAAAAACACAAATGGATAATGGATCAACAGAGCACATTAGTCTTAGCTCTAATGATTTTGAGGACCATAACAACGCAGGAAGCTCACTCACCGGCACAGGTTGCGGTGGAGACAAGCGGGGTGTATAATTCGTGGACGGAAGTCGGAAGTTACGAGGAGACGCGAATGCCGGACGTTGATGAGAGACTGAGGTTTTCGGGCGAGTACGGGGCACTGAGGCTGTCGAAGGATACCTCTGTCCGGGAGAAAGGCCATGAGGAGGTCGCGATAAATGAGCGTTTGGTGGCGTGCCTGTGGTACAGCCAGAAGTACCTGAAGGGATTGAACACTGTGGATGGTCGGGCTGTGGAGGTTGTCTCGCCTGGTGTATGGAGCCTCGAGGGGGGGCCGGACTTCACCCGGGCAGCGATAAGGCTCGACAAGGGCAGACCGATCAAGGGTGATGTCGAGATACATCTCTACGCCTCGGACTGGTCGGGCCATCAACACCACAGGCAGGAGCAGTTCGGCAATGTTGTGCTGAACGTATCAATGTGGAACGACGTGAAGTCGAAGTTACTGCCCACCTTTTCAGGCCGCAAAATCCCGCACGTTGAGCTGAAGCCTTGTCTCACACGATCGGTTAAAAGCATCGCTAATCTCATCCAGACCGATGACTATCCATACCGCAAGGAGTTTGGCACGGGCCGCTGCGCCGAAGTCCTGCATTCACTCAGAAAGAACGAGGCGTTCCGGCTGCTCCAGATGGCAGGAGAGTGGCGTATGCAAGAGAAGGCGTCAAGATTGGGAGAGTGGCTCACGGGCGATGATTTTGACGAGCTGCTCTACAAGTCGCTAATGGAGGGGATGGGCTATCACAACAACAAGGAGCCGTTTGTGCAGCTTGCAGAACGGATAACGTATGAAGAGCTTCGAAAGCTGGTGAAATCGGAGACGAACCGTTATTCGCATTACCTCCCGCAAAGTGTGTTGATGAATCTCTCGGGCCTCTTCCCCAACGAGACAAGTCCATCATGGAATATCGATACCAGGAAATTTCACAGGTTCGTCCGGGCGATATGGCTTGATTTCTGCACGAGACGAACATACCTGCCGCTCGACAGAGGACGATGGGACCTTCGGGGGCGTCCGAGTAATTCGCCGCTGCGCCGTATCGCAGGTATGAGTCTCTTCATACACGAGCATCGTGCCGATTCTCCGTTCGGCAAGGTGCTCAGCGCCTTCAAGTCGCTAAGCGAGATGCATACCAAGTTTCGAGACGAGTACAGCCGTTTCACGAGAAACCTGATTGCTGATTACTATGCCCTGCCCGATCCAAAGCTGAAGAAACAGTACCGGAACACGCTCAAGCGACTCATGAAGATCATCGAGCCGGGCGAGGACAAATACTGGTCGCGACATTACATCCTCGGCGGCAAGAGGCTGACGAAGCCATGCGCATTGGTCGGGCAGGACCGGTTAAACGAGATCATCATAAACGTCATAATTCCCATGCTTCTGCTGTATTCGAGAAGATATGCGCCCGAGCTTGAGAACCTGCTTTACATTTTCTCGCAGTTCCTGCCGAAGTTGAACGAAAACAAGATCACCAGGCTGATGAAACACAGGCTGTTCGGGAGAAACGGCAGGAAGATACCGCTCGAGTCGGCGATAACCCAGCAGGGGCTGCTCCAGTTGTTCAAGGATTTCTGCAGCCACGACAAGGGAGGGTGCCTGGATTGCGAGTTCATGAAGAACGTGCAGCAATGGGTCGAGTACAAGGTAAGGAAGAGCTGAGGCGGCTTATGGGACGATATCAATCGCCCCTCAAAAGGGGCTACATTAGTTCTATGTATTGTAACGGTCTTTCGGCCGAGGCTATTATCGAGCGCCTCTACGGACCTCCGATCTGTCTGCCGCGCAGTGATCTACTCGATGAGGTAGCCGAACTCGTTCGGTATTCGGAATTCCGAGACTATCTTTCTGCCGCTTGGTTTAATGAAGTTCCTCAAGGCCCTGTCCTCTCGACGGGACACGCGGAGCCTTCTTGTCAACGCCTCCGCATTGGCAGTGATCAGAACGCGTCCGGCGGGAGCAGCTGCGAGCTTGCGAAGCAGCTTTTCGTCATGCCGTTTGATGACCGGGATGATCTTCAGCATGAAAGCGAGATCGAATCCTTTTTCCCGGCGCGTCGTGATGCTGTGCCATTCGATCTCCTCAATATCGGACAGAATCCCCCGGAGCCGGACGGTCCGATGCAATTGAGCGAAAGCGTTGACGGCCGTGACACATAACTCGTCCCTGTCGATAGCTACATATTCACTCGGCCCGTGTTTTTCAAACGGGTACGATAGCGGATGAAGACCGCAGGCCACGTCGAGAATTGTGCTCGGAATCGGCGTGATTCTGAAAAGCTCCTCGTAGAAGGCGGCGTAGTGCTCGAACCGTTCGGCTGTTGAAGAGTGCATCATGAGGAGCTCGTCACGCACGTGATAGATATCCTCGATGGCCCGATGTGACTCGATGCGGCGCTCGAGCTCATCGATAAGGTCTTTCTCCGCCTGCTTATCGCGGTGGTATCTGCGGAGATTGTAGTAGATTTCTTTCTTCGCGTTCTTGACCGCTTCTCTGAACTCGTGCAGTCTCTCGATGTCTTCCACCTTTGAGGCCGTGTGCAGACGAGACAACAGCTTTTTGTCCTCGGATACGTGTCTGGTCAGCACTCGTTTTGCAGCGTCGGGGACTATACGGTAACGCCTGCTTATCTCGCAGGCGATCTTCTCGACAAGCTTGTCGGGAATATCCGGGTTTTTGTTCATAGCTTATCCGCAAATCCGTCCAACGACGGTCTAAGAAGGCTCTCAGGAAAAAACTCGGTGTGTACGGTAATGATCTCGTTGAGATATTCATCGAGCTTCCCGTCGCGGAGCGCTTTCCTGAGTCTCGCCATCGTCAGCATTATTATGTAGAGATTATGGCGTGCCAGCGTTTTCTCGTCGATGATCTCCGCATCCTTGATGTATGGCGAAGTGCAGTCCTCGCCCATGTCTTTGAGTTTCTTGCTCTCCTTCACGGCGCCATATGGTGTCATGTACCAGCCGTCTCGGGCATATTGAGCGAAGGAAGACGAGTCGAAGACGCCCGCTCCGAGCGCGACATAGAACGGAATCTCGACCGGGTCGCCGGCCCCATATATGTGGACCGGTATCTCATGCGGGACGATCCTCTGCGCATTGACGAGGACATCGCACACGAAAGAGACATCGTGGTTGCGGTTGAAGAAGGGGACGAGGCTGCCGAGTGCGATATACTCGACGCCCATCTCGACGAGACCATCCAGTGCCTCGTTTCTAAGTGCTGCAAATCGGCCGCCTTGCTGGACACCGATCAGGACCGACCTGTCGGCGATTTCAAGACCCTCCCGAACGCGTTTGAGGGTGGCACGCATTTTCTTTGCGGCATTGAGGCGGTTCTCTCCCGGCGTGGTTACGATATCGAGCGGCGAGATGACGTCCGCGCCGATATCCTGCTGGAATTTGATGATCTTCCTGTTTGACAAGTAGAGCGGTCGCCGGAAGCCTTGGAATGCTCCGGAATCGGTGACGACCATGCCATCGAAGCCTGAGAATTCCTTGATATCTTCCTCTCCGAGAAGATGCTCTCGCGTCTCACGGTCTTTGTATAGCATGAAGGCGTTCATGATTATTCCCTCAACGGCGAAGTCGCGTTTCAGCTCTTCGGCGGGAATGAACGGGGCACGGTGGTCGTAGACCGGCAGGAACAGAGGCAGCCGATATTTTCCGCCCTCCTTCGTTTCAAAGAGGCGCTCGGGTCTGACATGTTTGTCGTCGTCCATTGTCTCCTCTCGCGCCTGTATTCTATTTTCACTGCAAGGTCTTTTCAAATAGAAAGAAGAGTTCTTGCCAAGCCGAAGCTTGGCCCTAACGGGTGGGGTAAGAGGATAGTGAATGGTGTATGGTGTATGGTCAGGTGAAAAGCCAGTGTAGAGGATACCTGATACCCTTAATCTGGACAACGTGAGTTGAGACGATGAAGCTCGGGTTTCTCGACCGGATCAGCGGCAAGAGGGGTTCGCTGACGGTAAACAGCTTCAACGGCATCCCGATCTTCGCGAACGATTACATCGGTACTGAGACCCTTGCGACGCTGCATACCGGCGTTACGAGGACATATGCCGGATGTCTTGGCGGGGGTGTTGGTCTGACCGCCTTCATCCCCGCAATACGTCACCTGCCTCAAATCCGCCATCACCCATCTACTCCAAACTCATTTAGATTGCCCCGCATTTCCTCCATCCCCCCGTTTGAGCCGCTGTCTATCGCTGAAAATACGTGATCTCTATTTGTACGTGAATTGGCCGTCAATCAATTCACCTTTCGCCAAAAGGCGTGTGTACGCCCAGATGAGGGAATCGATGATCTTCTGGTCTGTGAAGAAACGCGGCTCAAAACGTTTTCGAAACGCTTCAATGGGTCGCTCCAGAAGACCTTGAGAGATGACCCTTGCATATTCTTTGACTAGAAATGCATAGAAGCCAGCGAGCTCTTGTATCTTCTGTTCCACGGTTCGATTGTTCCCCACTTGCCAGAAGTAGAACTTGCAGACAAAAGAATCATAGATTGGCAGAGTTTGGTCTTTCATGTGGATCAGTTTGGTCGCGTAGGAAAACTGAATCGTCTGGCGTCCTTTCGAGTTGGTTGGAACATCGTACAGGTCTTTAGCCAGCACAGCAGCATCCAGTGGAATTTCAGAAAGAGTGTTCAGTCTCTCGAAATAGGCTGAACAGTAAGCGTTACTCAAGAAGGCTGCGTTCATATTCCAGAATCTCCGGTATCTAGCTTGATACTCAGATGTCGTGGATTTGTTGAGATTCTCAATGAGCCAGTCGTATTCCGTAACGTGCTCTGCACATTTCTCGCCAATCACGTTCAGAACGGGTTGAATGTGGTCTCCCAGCAGATAGTACATGAGCTTCCCTTTAATCTGATGAAGTTCTTGTTATATTGGTCGCGGCAAGGCACGGCCATGGCGGTGTTGCCGGGTTGGCCGTCACCGGCTTTGTTGATGGCAATGACCTGGCTGGGCCGTGCCCAAGAAACGTACCATGAGTCCATGTGACATCTGCGGCGCGGCGGCCAACACGGCGTCGTGCTGCAGCGCGTTGTTCGGTTTCCTATCTCTCCGTTTGGTTTTCAAGTTCGGTTCTTCGCGCCTCAAGCTCTTTCAGTCTGTTCTTCAGGTTGGCCATTTCTTTCTTGATGTTGCGAAGCTCCGTCTGCTTCTTGCCACTCGACAAACGATCCGCTCCAAGCTCCTCAGTGATGTACCGTTCGAGCTGACTCCGCAGTAGTCTCAGATATGGATTTCCCCAGACTGCCCCTTCTCGGTATTCGAGTTTGCCGGCCCGGATGCCCTTCACGATGAAGTCCCTGTCCACGCCATACTCTTTCTTCGCCGTCACGTCGCTTAGGGTTGCCCCTTTGCGATTCCACTCACCGTATTCCGCCACGTCTCACCTTTCTGACCGAAGGATAAAGCTCACCTGCCGCTATGGAGCGCAGCGCAATAGCGGTCAGGTCCAGCGCCTTGTTAGCCCTTCCTGCGCTTCTCCGCATTCGACGCCTTTCGCTGAAACATCTGATCGATCTCTCTTCCGAGACCCGAGTCGTGCTCGATCTCTTTATTGCAGTAGATGCCGAGCTGCATGATGTGTCGAATCGCGTCCGGATTGCGGTGCCACTTCAGTCGATTACACACACGGCACGCAGGCAGGAAGTTCTCAATCGAGCTGCCACCGCCCTTTGCGACGGGCTTCACGTGATCCGCCACCCATCGCTCACCCAACGGCCCACCGCATATGTGACATAACCCGCCTGTCTTCTGCCGGATCATCTCGCGCTGGCGCTTCGAGGGCGCTATACGGTTGGTCACCTGTGTTGGCCCGTTTTGGTTCGTCATTGTAATCGATGGCTAACAATAATCAGATAAATCCGCATAAAATGCGGAGTTTTACTATTCTGCCCGTATAATCCCTTCTTACAGCACGGCCATTACGGTGTTGCCGGGTTCCCCTTCGCCGGCTTTGTTGATGGCAAAGTGCAAATACGCCGACTCAGAAGGCGTCCCTCTCACCGACATATGGGGCGGTACCTACGATACTGTCAATGCGTTTTTCGAGACGCTCCAGAGAAGCTGGCGCAAATCGAGCGCCGAAATAGTGGTACACAGTCTTAATCGATCCGTCATCATATTGTGCGGTGAGAGTGCAGGATGCCATGTCAGTCGCAAGAGCTTCACTGTACCTATCACGGAATTCCTCGAACTTGGTGTGCCTGAGTGTCCTTTGAAGTCTTGCGAAATCCCCCTCCGATATCCGCCACGAACGCTGACCCAATTCTTTCACGAATTGCCTCCCATCCCATTGTACTGTTCCGTCATCGTCTATCATAACGATGTAGCATGGACAGGGACCGTAGCACTCACCTCGTTCGAACGTCAGCCTCTTTAGTTTCTTCTTAGACTCTTTTCGTTGCATGATCCAAACCTATATCATATGTCAACAAAATGGCGGCCATGACGGTGTTGCCGGGTTCGCTTCCTGCCTGTGCGCAACCGTGTCCCCGGAAGAATCGTACAATGTAACGGCTTTTGCAGGCCTACTACAAACCCTTCGTTCGTAGTAGCGCAGTAATGCGCGTTCTGATCTAATGAAACAGTTACGCGGTTATCGTTGCGCTGACGGTTTCGGACCAGGGGCCTTTTTCGTCGTCGCTTCTGATCGATGAGTGTCATCTCGGTGATTATGGCTGTGCGGACGTTATGCCAATGCGCTTATGATACCTTATTTTATCATAGGATTATTTTGTGTCAAGATCACTTTACATTTTAGGGGAGGAAGAATTTTAGACAGGATTGACGGGACGCAGAAATACGAAGTGCGAATTAGGATCAGCGGCTTTTCGACACGATAAGCAATTTTATCTTAAGATTTGGGAATACCGCGTTTGCTTAGCAGAAAAAGTTCGGTAAGATATGGAGTGTATTTTGGGAAAGATTTACTTCACAACATGGAGGGAAAGAAATGACAGACGGTCAAGGACTTCATCCGGCATTCACTCAGGATTACTATCTGTTCAGGAGGAAGGTGTTCAAGGTTTTTGGCGGCGCTTTCCACGTGTACGACGGGCAGGGGAGACTTCTTTTCTATTCGCGGCAGAAGGCGTTCAAGCTCAGGGAGGATTTCCGGATCTATTCAGATGAAAGCATGTCCGAAGAGCTGCTCGTAATAAAGACGCCTCAGATTCTGGACATCGGCGCCACATATTTTGTGCAGGACCCCGCGACGAGCGAGATGGTCGGCGCTTTAAGGCGGAAGGCGCTTAAGTCCATTGTAAAAGACGAGTGGATTTTCCTCTCGCCCGAAGGAAGAGAGATCGGCAGAATGACTGAAAGCAGCGTTGGGGGCGCGCTTTTGAGCAGGTTCATCAAGCTTGTCCCGCAGAAGTACTCGATCCGTACGCCGGATGAGAGGGAAATTGCAGCGATAAGAGGGCATTTCAATCCATTCGTCCATAAGCTGAGTATGACCATACCCGAGGCCGAACCCGCGATTGATCGCAGGCTGATTATGGCGTCGGGAATTATGCTCGTCGGGATTGAGGGAAGACAGCAGTAATTCATGGAGTACAGAAAGCTCGGTAAGACAAATATAGAAGTCTCGACAGTAGCAATGGGCTGCTGGGCGATTGTCGGCGACCAGACGTGGGGCAGGCAGGACGAGAAGGATTCTCTTGCCGCAATCAAAGCCGCCTTTGACGCAGGGGTGAACTTCTTCGACACGGCCGAGGCTTATGGCGACGGCTATTCGGAGGAGATGATTGCGAAGGCGCTTGCGGGCCATCGTCACGAGGCTGTAATCGCAACGAAGGCAAGCCCTGGGAACCACTCACGCGAAAGGCTTGCAGAGGCCTGCGAGAGGAGTCTGAGGCACCTCAGGACCGATTATATCGATCTCTATCAACTGCACTGGGCGAGCCGGAAGGTGCCTTTCAGCGAGACGGTCGGTGCGTTGAAGCAGCTTCGCAAAGAGGGAAAGATACGTGAGTTTGGCCTGAGCAATTTCGGCGTGAATGACCTCTCCAAGATTCTGAAGACGGGCGCTTTTGCGTCGAACCAGCTTCCCTACAGCCTGCTGTGGAGGGCGATCGAATACGAGATTGCCGGGAAGTGTCTCGAGAACGGCATCGGGCTCCTGCCCTACTCACCGTTGTCACAGGGCCTGCTGACGGGGAAGTTCTCATCAGCCGATGAGGTGCCGGACGGACGCGCAAGGACAAGGCTTTTCTCGGAAGAAAGAGCGCTCACGCGCCACGGGGAAGAGGGCTGCGAGACGGAGGTTTTCGAGGCCCTTTCGGCGATTCGTTCGATCTGTGAGAGAATCCACGAGCCGATGGGGAATGTCGCGCTTGCATGGTTACTGCAGCGGCCCGGTGTTGTCTCTGTTCTGGCCGGTGCGAGAAATGCTGAGCAGATGAGACAGAACGCCCGAGCGGCGGAGCTCAGACTCTCTGAGGATACTCTCGGAGAACTGACGGAAGCTACGGAAAAATTGAAGAAGAAGGTCGGCCCGCACCCGGACATGTGGGAGTCGGTGCCGACGACTCGCATACGGTAAGGGAGATGATATGCCTGCCAAGAGGAAGCGTACTGTGAAGGTCAAGAATAAGGCGATCTATGTCGATGGGAAGGCTGTGCCGCTGCTGTCGGGCGAGGTGCATTACTGGCGGCTGAACCCTAAGTACTGGGGCAAATGTCTCGACGAGTTGAAGCGCATGGGGCTCGATATAGTGGCAACGTATGTGTGCTGGGATTTCTGCGAGGTGGAACGGGGAAAGTTCGATTTGACCGGCGAGACAAGCCCTCACCACGATCTCGTCGGTTTTATAAAACTCGCCGCGTCAAAGGGGCTGTGGGTGATATACCGTCCCGGGCCGTATATTTACAGTGAGTGGAACGAGATGGGCATACCGAAATACGCCGCCCGTCACCACCGTGATTCGGACGAGTTCAAGAAACTGGCGATGCCGTATATGGAAGCCGCGACAAAGGCAGTGAGAGACCTGCAGGCGACAAGTGGCGGGCCGATTATCCTTTGGCAGGCAGACAACGAGATCGATTGCATGCCGTGGGCCTATGAACGAGATCTCGGACTTGTGAACAGACCCGGACGTTTTCAGGAATTTCTCAAGGAGATCTACGGCGACATAGATTCTCTGAACGAGACCTGGGAGACAGAATACAGAAGCTTCGACGAGGCAAGGGCGATCCAGACCCGGCGGATAAGAGAGGCCCCTTATCACAGACGGTATATGGACTACAAGCGCTATCGTCATTCCTACAACGCGAAGCACGGCAAATGGATGATCGAGACATACAAGTCTCTCGGCGTGGAAGTGCCGATATACCTGAACAGCTACCCGCACCAGGACTCGCTTGACTGGCTGGGACTGCAGAGCTTCGCAGAGATCGTCGGTATCGATACGTACCCCGCGAACGAGTTCGGCAACGATTTCGGTGACCACAAGCGTTTCATTGAGAAGATCGTGTTCCAGAACAGCTACTCGTCAGTGCCGTACATCGCGGAATACGAGGCCGGCGCGTGGTACGGGCACCACAAGTTCACAGGCAACCTGACGGCAAATCATTACCGGCTATCATGCCTCTCGGCGATAGGCGGAGGTATTGCGGGCTGGAACTGGTATATGCTCGTGAACAGGGACAACTGGATGTATAGCCCCATAAACGAGCGCGGCATCCCGAACAGTGATACCGCTCCGGCGTTCAGGGAGATCGTCGGGCTTTTCAGACGAATGAATCCTCCGAGACTCGATCGTATGACGAATACCGCCGTGACGTTCGAGCTGATGCACCATTCGTCGCGTGACATTTCGGACGACGACCCGGCACTGGACGGATTGTACAGGGCATCCATCCCGTACGAGTTCTACGACATGCGCAGCGGCCAGATAGAGAAGCCGCTCATGATTTACTCCGGTCGCGACTGGGTGTCAGACAAATCGGCCAAACGGCTGCAATTGTACGTCGAGCAAGGCGGAAACCTCGTTATGTTCATCAACTATCCGCGCCATGACGAGAACTACAGACCGAAAGAGATGTTCGGAGTTCCTCACCCCGACATGACGCTGCCCAGAAAAAAACTGAAGTTCACGCTCGGGAAGATGACGCTGGAGCTGATAACCGAGGCGTTCGCTTTCAATAAGCTGCCGGGGAAAAGCATAACAGCAGCAAACGTACAGACAGTGGAATGCGAGCAGGGAAAGGTCTCGGCCGGCGAGAAGTACCTGATCGGATGTGTACGAGAGGTGGGCAGGGGAAAGATCTTGTTCCTCGCGATACAGCCTGACACTGAAACGCTTCTCGCTGTGCACGAGTTTTTTGGGGTCTCAATTCCATGTAGGTCCTTGGTGGAAGATACGCACGTGACTTTGCTTCAGCGAGACGGCAACAGGGATTTCATCGTTGTTGTGAACATGAAGTCCTGCCCCATGGTTGTGCCTGTAAGCCTCGAAAGAAAGATTTTCTCAAGGAAGAAGCTGAAGCTCAGCAATCTCTCCACAGGTGAACCTATTGACTCGATGACGAGGGAGAAGGATATAGTAGTTTATGTTCCAGTCGACAGGAAAGATGCCGTTGTCGTCAAGGTCTCATTGTGATTCTTGTAAGCTTCTGCTCGGGCAGATTCAGAAACCGGTCCGGTATTTCCTGAGGGTGCTTTTATAAACCATCCACTTGCCGTTTTCTTTACGCATGAATAATTTTATCTGTTCGTTGCCTTGTCTTAACGGTTCAATATCGCCGAATTTCGTGGTCATACGGACTTTGGCGGTAAATCCAGCTTCGGCAGTTTTCTCGTCTTGCGATAGGACAACGCGCAGGTCTCTTATTGAGACATCGATCTCGTTTGTCACGGCAAGGATCAACTTTGCGTCTTCCCTAAGACTGGCTTTCGTGTTATCGCCGTCGTCGGTGTAGTCTTCCGCAACGTATTTGAAGATCTTTTTGAACTTCTTGTCCTCAAAATCGATGGCAAGCTCTTTTATCAGCTTCTTTATTTTTGCCTCTTCGGATGTAAGGGCGTTCCTGACAATCCTCACGACGAAGAAGAGGGCTATGATACCGATTATTATGAGGACGATTATCTGCTTCTTTGACACGGCTCAACCCTGTGAAATGTATTCGATCAAGAGGTCATGAATCAGACCGTTCGACGCAACAACGTCGATATCCTCGAACCCGGGTTCTCGGGGGAATATCGATTCGTTCCTTACATTTGTTATTCTGCCGCCCGCTTCCTGGAGTATAACTGTCCCTGCGGCAATGTCGTAGTACTTGAGATCCTCGTCTATATATGCCTGGACCCTGCCCTCGGCGAGAAAAGCCAGGTTAAGTGTCGCCGCACCGAAGTTCCTTATGGTCCGGGCGTCAGCGCTGAATCTTCCGGGGTATTCGCGCCGCTTGGCGAGTATGTTCTTGCCCTCGATCACAATCATGGCGTCGGAGAGCTTCTCTGCATCGCTGACGTGTAGTCGCTCGCTGTTCCTGAACGCGCCGCGACCGCTCTCGGCGTAATACAGCTCGTTCGTGTAGGGATTCAATATCACGCCGAGGATCGGGACGCATTCATGCATTAGCCCGATCGATATCCCGACAAAGGGTATGCCCGCGGCGAAATTCTTCGTGCCGTCTATAGGATCGATTGCCCAGAAATACTCGGATGTCACATCGGAGAAGTCGGTCTCCTCGGTGAATGCCTGGTAGTTGGGGAAATCATCCCTGAGCTTCTCGCAGATGAATTTCTCGACGGCAAGATCGACCGACGTAACTATATCGTGCCGATCATCCCGCGATTCTTTTGAGAAGACCTGTTTGTCCTTTTCCATGTCGAGCAGCAGTTTTCCTGCGTCGAGGGCAATCTGCTTCACCCTGCCGAGAGTATCCATATTGATATTTTTCTTCTGACCTCTCCAAGATTATTATTGAAAGCGCATTATAAGTGGTTGGGTTACGTTAAGTCCAGAGAATCGACCTCGTCCGGCTTGAGAGCCGGACACATCTCACTCCCCTCAGCGCAGGCACGGAACTTCGCGAATGAATGCTATTCACCGTAGATTTTGTGGACGTCGCCGTTTTGCCAGGCGAGGTTGAAGATGGAAGCGACGTTTCTGGCGTGATCGTCGACTTGATCGGCGAGATTTGTAACGATGCTCCCGAAGAGTCTGACCGCCTGATTGGCAAGCTTATTGGCGATGAATTTCTTGCTGGACCCCACGAAACCAACCATGATAACCTCCTCCCCGGTTCAGCAACTGGAACGATCGGAAAACCGATACTCCAGCCCACCGGGACAAGCGCAAATCATTCTCGTGAACCCATTACCTCATTGCCTGTATGGCCTCATTCCTGGGAAATGATAAAACGTCGTCAAGGTCTTGTTGCACTACCTGCCGTTTTTTCGATCGCAGGGCAGGAATCGAAAAGGCGACTACCGCGCAGTGATGCGGGTGCGGATAATGTACTGACCCCGGATGAAGCCGAGGACGACGGTATCGCCCGAATCGATCTTGTCGAGTATTATTGCGATGTCATCGAGTGTGCAGACACGGTACTCGCCGAGCTGGACAATTACATCTCCGACTTCGATACCGCGTTGTGCCGCTGCACCGTCTTCGAGGATTTTGGAGACCAGGACTCCGTCATCAACATCTACATAGAGCTCGCGTGAGATCTGTGGAGTGAGTTGTTCGACGTCGAAGCCGAATTTTCTGATGGCAAGGTCATGAGGAGAAGGCCTTGGAAGTCTGGCGAGCTTCACCGAGGCGGACCTCTTTCTGTCGCCGCGCTTGAAAGCCACTTCCACCGTTTCACCTGCATTCTTGCGGAGGATTATCAGGTGATAGTAGAAGAGACAGTCTATCGGATTGCCATCGGCCTCAAGTATAATATCGCCAGGACGAAGGCCCGCTCGGCCCCGCCGAACCGGCCGTAGCTAAACAGGGCTGTGCCCATCGAGACGACCAGCGCGGCGATGGCGGCCAACAGGTATCTCTGCTGTCGCCCGAGGGGGTCGGCCCATTCCTGGCGAATGACCGGCCGTGCGACGGCGGGGGTTTGG
>SDBU01006273.1_pt1 | contig 14042 bp, 7 predicted proteins | sample 2277071 | NCBI WGS metagenome assembly SDBU01 (sample SAMN10397929, study PRJNA504765) | marine sediment metagenome | isolation source: marine sediment core GS08_GC12, 126 cmbsf | place: Arctic Ocean: Gakkel Ridge, Loki's castle | collected 2008
ATACCTCGACATGGTGGACTTCATCCGCTTCTCACTACTGATATCCTCAATCATCATCAGAGTGCCCAGCGGTTTATTCTCATCATCCAAAAGCGGCAAGATGGTAATATTGGCTGAGATGGTTTCAGCGCCAAATTCCAGCTCTGCGTCCATCATCACCTCAACCTCCGTTACGTCCTTGAGTTTCTTTAAGATCCATTCGTTTGGGCCGGAGAAAAACGCTAGGACATCGGTTTTAAGAACCTCCTCTTCTTTTTCAACCCTCATGATCCGCATGGCAGCAGGATTACAGGTGGCGATCTGGCCCTCTTCATTGATGGTGATCACACCATTGGCCATGCTATTGAGCATGCTCTCGGTGTAATTCATGAGCTTCTGTACATTCTTAAAGAGCGTGGCATTTTCGATGCCGATTGAAATTTGAGAGGTGAAGGCGATAAGCCGGGCCTCATCTTCATTCGTGAAAGGTCCGCCTCGTTTGTTTAGCACCTGGCTGACACCGATGGTTTTTCCTGCCTTGTTGATCACCGGTACACACAGCATGGAGCGGGTGAAGAACCCGGTCTGCTTGTCTACGGTGGGATTGAAGCGCAGGTCCGCGTAGGCGTGGGGTATGTTCAGAGTTTCACCGCTCTGGAAGACATGCCCGGCAATGCCCAAATGATTGGGAAAACGGATCTCGTTCTTCCCTAAGCCCTCGCCCACAAAGGTGTATAGCTCATTGGTCTTCTCGTCATTGATAAACAAAGATGATCGCTCGGCATCCAGTATCTGAGTTACGGTGGAGATTATTTTTTGAAGCAGTGGTTCGAGTTCCAGCTCCGAGGATATTTGGGAAACGACATCGACAAATTCCAATTCTTGTTTTCGCGCTTCCTCCACCTCCTCCAGAACGAGATGGCTTTGAATGGCGATAGCGGCCTGCTCGGTTATCAGCATGAGCAGATCCAGATCATGCTCGGTGAATTGACCGCTTTTCTTGTTCAACAGCTGGGAAACACCAATTTTCCGGCCCGAGGCGTTTCGTAAGGGAGCACACAAAATACTCTTCGTCCGGAATCCCGTCCGCAGGTCCACATTTTTATAAAAGCGCTTATCCCTATATGCATCCGGTACGATAACACCTTCTTCGTTTGTGAAAACCCACCCCGCAATGCCCTTGGTGTTCATGATTCTGATCTCGCGCATGAAACTTCCTTGCACAACCCGCGAATATAGTTCACCTGTTTTCTCATCATTTAAGAAAATAGTACCTCGCTCGACCCTCAAAGTAGTGGTAGTGATATTTACCAGGGTCTCCAATGCTGAATCAAGTGAATCCGTCACCGCCATATCGTTGTTAACCTTGAGAAGCAGCTGCGAGATCTTTTCGCTCATTTTCCCCCCTCGGAGACTCGATCTGTAATCAGTTCTGGTTTCCATGATATTCCTCCAATTTTTCTCTTAACAAAATAATTGTGTCCTGCAAATGCCTGTGCTCATCATCCTTTATTACGTTGAACCTCTGGAGATTATCCTCCTGCGTTGACCTATCCACTTCAATTCTTGCCCGCATGGAGGTTATGGTCGCTCGCAGCTGCTGATTATCAGTGCTAATCTTTGCCACGGCGCGTTGGGTCTCTTCCTTACGATAAATTTCTGATTGCCCCATCGCTTCTCGCAATGAAGTCACGGTAGATTTCAATTGCTTGTTTTCATCAGTCGCCGTGGACACCGCGCGCTGAATACACCCTTCTACATTCGCCCGATCCCTTTCCAGCTCATCGCGCAGCGCACTCACCGTGGACTTCAATTGCTTGTTTTCATCAGTCGCCATGGACACTGCGCGTTGAATACGCCCCTCTACATTCGCCCGATCCCTTTCCAACTCATCGCGTAGCGCACTCACCGTGGACTTCAACTGTTTGATCTGATCATTGGCAATCGACACTGCCCGCTGAATACGCTCCTCCTCACCACTCCGGGCCTTCTCCAAGTCATCGCGCAACGAAAACACCGTCGATTTTAATTGCTTATTCTCGTCGCTTGCCTCCGCCACTGCCCGCACGATCCGCTGCTCAATGTCAATTTTACTCCCCTCAAGCTCGTCACGTAAGGCCCTGACTGTAGTCTTTAACTGCTTGCTTTGATCGTCCGTTCGAGCGACGGCTTGCTGGATAAACTCATCACGAGCATTAACTACCTTCTCCAGCTCTTCACGCAAATTCCTGGTAGTAGCCCGCATTTGCATTTTTTCATCACTCACCTGAGCGATGGCTTGCTGTATCCTGGTCTCATCAACGACTCGGGCCTTTTCGAGCTCCTCACGAAGGACTGTGATGGTACGTTTCAAATAAATATTTTCAGCTTCGAAAGTATGAGTTTGATCTGCGGTCGACATTGCCATCATCGTGAATTAAAGATTGTCCTTGCTCCATTGTTCGTACCAGTCATTCCCGCTGGCTTCCTCAGAGATATTCACGCCTGCATCCGCGAGATGCTCAATTCCCAATTCTGCTGGGATCTCGTTCAATCTCTCACTTTCATTTTCCGGGCTTGGATATTCCGACAGCAGCTTCCCGATCAGATATTTCCGAAACTTGATTTTCCCGATTTCCCTTATGGCCCTAACCAGCTGCTTCTTGTCCCTCAATTGCTCCCAAGTCAAATCGAGATCTTCGACAGGCTGCAGGTAATCGATGGCGCCATAAGCGATCATCTGATTTATCCTGGTCAGAACCGTCCGAATGCTACCGATCTGAACTTCCCTCTGCTTACCGTTCCACCAGCACCGGCCTTTAATGTACGTTGAACCGCTACTCTTTTTGTGCAACAGGGAGATATTGATTCCCTTCGTACCAAACGCCCTTTCAAGATCGTCTTGTAGCGCTCGCAATCCAGGCTCAATCGTCTTCGCCTCACTGTGGTATTTTTCAACCAGGCCCAGACTCTTTACCAGTCTCTTTTCCAGCCGCGATCTTTCACTCTCCATCATCTTTATCAGCTGCGCAACACGCGCGGGGATGATCCCCTCGATCCCTATTGTCTCAAACTCTCTATTGATTTCTTCGATCGTCTTCATTCTCGCCGTTTGCCTGAATGATACTTATGCCCATTAAACTATGTATCCAGTACTATGGGCTAATGTACCTATAAAGGGGCAACTGATGCAACTAGTAACTTTTGGCAGTCATATTTTTCAATAGCAGAATTTATCCCATAATCTCTATACACTACATTATGGGATATAATTCATATTTGCTTGAAACAAAACAGTGGAGCAGCACAACTTTGAAGTTTTGGCGTTTCTGGCCTCAAGGGCAATGTAAGGTCCAGACAGCGCTAATTAGCCGTCACCGGTTCCCAGGGCCATACCTGGCACCGATACACTGGACCCGTCGGGTAATAAGTCCGAAGAGTAGCTAATAAAACATATCAAGGTGCCATCGCGCATAAAGCGTAACTGTTCTGAAAGAAAGATCGACGACTTGACAAATCCAGAGGCTTAAGGGAGGTTCGTACCGTGATGCTTCGATATTTTTTCGATGGACCGGATCGCAGCTTGACCCACTACAATGCCCTTTCAAGACCATCGCCGTATAAGGAGAATTATCCACATTGTAAAGTATGTGGATATTTAAAAGGGAAAATATTTTCATTGATTATCCACCAACTCATCAATACTCTCTTGCTTCAGTAACTTTGATTTTTAGGCGCATATAGGTGCAGGTTATGTTTTATTGGGGAGTTGGCGGCTTAAGATTTAGGAGTCAGACCGTGCTGATTGGCCGGTGGATTAAATACAGCTCGGCGGTTGCGGTTTGCGCTCTGGTTCTTCCCGGCTGCACTCTTACAAGCAGATCGCAACGTCAGCCTGTGGTGGATCCGGAGGTAACCTCAAAGGAGCTCCTGGGTCACATCCAATACCTGGCTGCGGATGAGCGGGGGGGCCGCTTCCCCGGGACTGCCGGGTCCCGGGCGGCTGCCGAGTATATTGCCGGTGAATGGGAAGCTGCCGGTGTAGCGGTGTCTGCTGCCTTGCCAGGTTTCCGGCAGACCTTCGATCTGGTCAGCGGTGTGTCCGCAGGTTATGGTAGCACCTTGCTGATCGGCGAGGCGGAACTGTTGTTAAGCCGCGATTTCGTCCCCTTGGGATTCTCTTCCCAAGGTTCCTTCTCTGGTGAGGCGGTTTACGCCGGTTTAGGATTGGTTGATAACGACAGCACGGCTGGCACGCAGGATCTCTCCGCACATTGGCTGCTGGTGTTCCAGCCCCCCCGCGCTGCCGACGCGGGCTCCCATGGATCCCAGATAGCGACACTAATTCACCAAGCCTTGCAGGCCAAGGATGCCGGGGCTGTGGGACTGATCGTTATCGCCTCGCCCGATGCGGACACACTGGTAGCCCTACACTACGACCGGACTTTCCACGATGCCGGCTTGGCGGCTGTCAGTGTCACCGTCGAAGTAGGGGATAATCTATTGGCTCCGCTGGGAATTACCACTGGAGAGGCCTGGGCGGCCCTGGGCGCCGGTGCTAAGGTCTCTCCGGTAACCGTACCGGACCTGGAGATCGCTGCCAAGGTATCCTTGGAGCATTCAACCAGCCGGATAGGCAACGTAGTAGGTTACGTACCGGGTGGCGATCCAAATTTACGGGAGCAGTATATTGTCATTGGCGCCCATTTTGATCACTTAGGTTCCGGTGGTTCCGGGTCCGGCTCCCTGGCTCCCCGGGAACAGGCGGTACATAACGGCGCCGACGACAATGCCTCCGGCGTGGCGGTGGTCATTGAACTCGCGGAGAAGTTCAGCGCTGAGCAGACAACGCTCAAAAGGAGTATGCTGTTTGTGGCTTTCGACGCGGAAGAGCAAGGTCTGCTGGGCTCCAAGTACTTCGTGGAACACTCCCCCGTGCCCATCGATAGCATCATCTTGATGATCAACCTGGACATGATCGGCCGGCTAAGGGAAAAGCGATTGATGGTCGGGGGCACCGGAACATCGCCCCTGTTCGAGCGGGTACTTCATGAGTTTAACCGGAAGTACCAGCTGGATCTACAGATAAGCGCCGAGGGTCCCGGACCCAGCGATCACTCGGTATTCTATGGGGAGGATATCCCGGTGCTGTTCCTGTTCACCGGCGCGCATGAAGATTATCACAAGCCCAGCGATGACTGGCAAGGGATAGACACCGCCGGTGTGCGCATCGTGGCCGAGCTGGCCTATGACCTGGCCAGCTACTTCAACCAGCGGGATGAACGACCTGAGTTTACGATGTCCGGGCTGGCGGCAGACATGCCCACCCGGCGCTCCTTCCGGGTAACCTTCGGCATTATCCCCGGCTACTGGTCCACCGAAGAGGGATTGGCCGTTGACGGGGTCAAAGAGGGCGGCCCGGCGGAAAAAGCCGGGATGCAGAAAGGTGACGTGATAATCGCCATCAATGGAAAGGAAGTAAAGAACATTCGTGATTACATGTTCCGCCTGGGGGAGTTGAACCCCGGTGATACCGTGGGGGTGCAGGTCTTACGGTCGGGAGAGGTCGTAAGTTTGACATTGCAGCTCTAGGTCTTGGGCTGGAAGATCAGGGGATATAGCCCCAGACGTTGCTGCTGACTGTACTGATCCCGGTTAAGCCGAGGGGGAGACCCGGGCTTGCTCATTTGCCGCAAAAAGTATCCTGCAATCTTCATACTTCATTTACTGCTCCTTCATAGTAGTAAGATAATTTTCGGGCGTGTTTAGTCGATCAGATAGCGTCGGCCGGTGGCTGGCTTTGTGCTTTTTCGTGTGTAGCGGCCTATTATCCGCCAGAGATCAACAGGCTTCCATCAGTGGGCAAGTTGTGGACTTGGTGACTGGCCAACCGTTGAGGGCGGTGAATGTCATGGTGGTAGGTACCCGCCTGGGTGATGCCACCGATGAGCAGGGCAATTTCACTATCGCCGGACTGCGGAGGGCCGACATCACCCTGTTTATATCGGCCATCGGGCATGAGGATCAGAGGCTGAGCATCAGCCTGCCCCTTGATTCGCCGCTTATAATTCGCCTGCGGGAGACCTTCTTTCAGATGGATGAAGTGGTGGTCACCGGTACCCGCACGGAGAAGGTTTTTCAGGAAACGCCCATAGCCACAGAAGTAATCTCGCGACAGGACATCCTTGATTCCGGCGCCCGGGACATGGGGGAGCTGCTGGAACAGCGCTCCGGAGTGGTCGTCTCCAGCGGCGTCGAAGGCGGTAAGACCGTCAATCTGCTGGGTATCGACGCCAAGTATGTCCTGATAATGGTGGACGGCCAGCCGTTAACCGGCAAGTTCAACAACCGGATTTCGTTGGATCAGATCTCCACTGCGGTGGTTGACAAGGTTGAAATCATTAAAGGCCCCAGCTCCGCCGTTTATGGCAGCGAGGCCATGGGCGGTGTAATCAACATCATCACTAACCGGCGCCTATCCCGCACCCCGATTGCGATCCGCAGCCGCTTCACCGGTAGCGACGGAGCCCGTAACCCGCTCGACATGGATGTAGGCAAACGGGACGTGCGCCTTAATTCCGACCTGCGTTGGAAGGACTTGCGGCTGCAGTTGGACTTGGATTTATTATGGGCCAACGTGGATAAATCCATCAAGTATATCGATATCGATACGTACAATACTCAATCCGGACGTGGACAACTGACCTGGGAATCCGGTCCGGCGCATTCCACCGACTTTAGATACACCGTGTACCAGACTGAAGAGGTCAGTAAGCTGGGCACTGTTACCACCGCCAGTACGCATATCCGGCGATCCAGCCTCTACCTGGAGCATGGTTGGCAATTAACTCCCGCCGTTCGATTGAATACTGTGGGGCGACAGGAGCGTTATAGGCGGGAGTTCGCCCGGCATCTGAGTGGGGAAATCAACGACACCCACGAGGATGAGTCGGAGTTTGAGCTCAACCTGATATATGAAGCCGACCGGATCACCTTCAGCGCCGGCTCAGAGCTGGGCCGGGCAGGGTACCGTAACAGCCGGGTGGCCGGTGATCGCCATGAGCTCAACGGCACAAGCCTTTATATGCAAGGTGACTGGCAAGTTTCACGGTTACTTACCCTAGTGGCCGGGACACGTTTGGATGACAATAACGAGATCCAACTGGTATACAGCCCACGGTTGGCGGCCATGTACGGCCTGGGCGAACGGTGGAAGTTGAGGGCCTCATGGGGGCGGGGCTTCCGGATGCCCTCGTTTATGGACCGCTACCTGGATTGGTCTCATGAGCAGTACGGCTATCAAATTATCGGCAACCCGGACCTGCGACCGGAGAAATCCCAGGGCTACAATCTGGGGGTAGAATATTATCATCCCAGGCGCTACCAGGTAACACTGACTGTTTACCAGAACCGCTTCACCGACATGATCGACGATTTCCTGCTGGAACCGGGCCTGTTCACCTACCGGAATATCGACCGGGTCCGCTTTACGGGTTTGGAGATTCAATCCCGCTGGAATGTTTCTTCCAGCTGGCTGGCCAGTTGGGGATACAACTATGTGGATAATCGTGATTTGGGCACAGGCCGGCTGATACCTAATACCCAGCCCCATACCGCCATGGTGCGGCTGAGCCACAAACATCCGGGTGGCAGGTTTTCGTACGCCCTAAAAGTCAAGCTGGTGGGACCCTACCGTCCGCAGTCGTATATCCCCAGCGAGCAGGCCTTCGTACGAGACGAACACCTTTTGTGGACGGAACCAATCGTGGATTACGATGCCCGGTTCAGACTGGGGGGCACGGTTTCCCTCTCCGCCGGGCTACAAAACATGCTGAACTATCGGCACGATGAGTATGGGCCTTTTGTGGGTCGTACTTTTTATCTGGAACTGGAAACTGAATTCCAAGGAGGCAACTAAAATGAACAAGCAACGATGGATAATCGCTCTACTGGGATTGACATTGATGGTGTGGAGCTGTGATTCCAATGACGATAAAGATGAGGCCACCCAGGTGACCTCGAGTGACATCAACAGCGAAGGGCAATATTTCTCTTTCGACGCAGGTGACTTCGTGGAGTCCTACGATATCAGCTTCACCTATCAGACCGATCCCTTTCCGGCCTACATTGTGAAGCTGAATGCGGCCGCGGGGGTTTACGCCTACATCGACACTGCCGGGACATTCGATACGGCCACTAGACCGGCAGGCGGATTCGAAACAGATTCGACTGCCAGCCCGCTGATCGGGTATTCCTGGTACACCTATGACCCGGTGACGCACGCCATCCCCACTAATAGCGATGTATACTTCGTGCGCTGTTCCGACGGTGCCTGGGCTAAAATGGCTTTGGACGCTGCCAGTGATGGAGCGTTCAGCTTCCGGTACGCCATCGAACAGGCCGACGACAGTTTCGGTGCCACCCAGACGGTGACGGACCTGTCCGCCACTGACGCACCGGCCTATTTTGATATCTCGGCGGGCACCTCCGGGACTCCTGTCGACTGGCACCTGGGCTTGGTGACCATTCCGGTCTATGACCCCGATTCAGACGCGACGTACTACATGCCCAGCGTACTCGTGAATTACGAGAATAGTACCCAGGTGGGTGTTATCACCGATCAGAGCTTCGACGATGTGAGCAGCGTACCAGCCGGGATCACCTGGTTGGAAGAGACCGCCGAGACCCGCTCCATCGGGTACGGTGCTGCGCTCGAGGTGCTGACCTACCATCCCGAGCCACCCTATAATCACCAGGTCATTGTAGAAAATGTTGACTACGTGTATATTGTGGATACGGGGGGCGGCGACTACTACAAGGTGCAGTTCCTGGAATATGAGAGTGGTGCAGTCCTATTGCAGTATATGGCCCTTTAGCCGAATCAGCTGAAGACTGTTTGCGCTGCTATTCGACGACCCCGTGCCGGCAGCGGCCGGGGTCGTCTCCTTTCTGCTGAGATCGCCGAATCAATTACTTGAGAGGATAAAGATGTATAAGCAGGGTTATAGTATCCACCTTTTGGCAACCCTGGGGCTCGCCCTGGCCTTTGCCTGTAACGGCAAGAAATCCGGTCAACTGGAAACGGGGAAGGAAATTGCGGTTCAGCTGGTGCCCAACCTGGGGAACGCCGCCGAGTCCTACTTTTCCCCGGACGGCCAGAGTCTGATCTGTAATGCCAAGCGCGAGGGGGATGAGACCTTCCAAACCTATACGGTTTCATTGGACGGACAAAATATTCGGCGGATCAATGACCGGGGTCATGACGCCTGCTCCTTCTATTTCCCAGCGGGCGACCGGCTGATATTCACCTCCACCCGGGACAACCTGCACCTGCCGCCGGGCGATTGGTCCGACCCGCAGGACTATCCCACCGGGGCCGAGCTGTACACCTGCAACCTGAACGGCTCCGACGTGGTGCGCCTGACCAGTAACGAATATTACGAGGCGGAAGTGTCCCTTTCACCCGATGGCAAGTGGGTGCTGTTCGGACGGCAGATCGACGGCCAGATGGAGCTGTGGCGGATGCGGCCCGACGGCTCCGATCAGTTCCAGATCACCCACACCCCGGAATGGCAGGAGGGGGGCTCTTTTTACATGCCCGACAGCAAGACCATATTGTACCGGGCCTGGCAGCGCTCCGACGAAGGCCAGCGTGGTCTGCCCATGACCATCTTTACCATCAAACATGACGGCACCGGGCTACGGCAGGTGACCCACGAGGAAGGTACCAATTGGGCTCCCTACCCGGCGCCGGACGGCACGCATTTCGTTTTCGTAAAGATGCTGCCGCCCCATAACTACGAGATTTTCCTGATGAACCTGGAGACCGGCGCACAGACCCGGCTAACCTACAACGAGGGCTTCGATGGGTTCCCGTCAATATCGCCGGACGGCCGGACCATGTCGTTCTCCTCCAGCCGGGACGCGGCGCCGGGTGAACGCAAACTGATGCTGTATACCATGGACATCGGTTCGCTGCTGAAATGACCGGTGTGGAGGCTTGATGCAAACATATACATTGGCGGAAGCATGAAGTTTACCAGCCGGACAGTTGCATATCTGGTGATAATTGGTTGCGGCCCATCCGGGGATTCAGCCCGTTCAGATACACAGATCAGCCCGCCGGTACTTCAGCTGCATCCTCCACAGGCAAGACATTTCCAGCCGAGGAACGGACTGCGGCGCTGGGCGACCCGGTTACCATCGACCTGCGCCGTTGTCTCCGCCTGGGGCTGGGGCCCAGTCTAACTGTGGCACAGCTGCTCGCCTATCTGCCGTTTTAATACTCGATCCCCCACCTGCGGCGGGGTTCGGGTTCGCGTTAGGCCATCCATTGGCCCACGATAGGCTATCAAAAGACCCTCAAAAGGATCGTAAAGGGATAGCTAAAAGCTATCAAAAGGTTCACCCTCACCGACGGGGGAGGTGAGCCCGGGGGTTTTTCAAGAAAAAACCACAATGCCGCCAAGGACAGAAATAAGAGTATAAGGTATTAAGATTGAAGAGGTTAACCGCCATTAGATGCCGGGACCCATCTGTCAACACCGGAACCGGAATTGTTTCTCGCCCTTCGGTCCGCCCATCCGACAAACTCAGGGCAAAATTTTCAAAGAGCGGGGGGAGTTAGAGCAACCGCCAAGCCCGCCTTCGGACGGGCCTAAGGGGCACGAAGGTATGCCCCGAGCATTTCGCAACGCTCAGTACAGGCTTGTCGAGGGGACGCCAAGGAAGAGGAAACCCGAGACTCGGAACTTCTCCCCAATCATCAACCGAGAATCTACAATCGAAAATCGTTTCCGTCGTTCGCCTGGTGCGCGAACCCTTTGACGCCATCCGCAACGGCATGTATCTCGTTATCAATGCTGATCAAAAACTGGCAAAGAGCGCCAGATTCCGTTGACTCCGGAGCTCTTGCAGATATATGAACGGTTGCCTGCTGCCATAACCAAGTCAATTTAGGACCTGGTCCGGAATATGACTAAGCACCCATACAATTATATAATACGATATATTATTATTACACTTCAGATTCCGTCTATATAATACTGATAGACCTCTTTCCTCCCAATAGGCTGCGATTCGCAACCTGCAAATCGAGATGATATCGGAGGTTCATGAACGGTTCCTCCAGGCATAGCATATAATTTGATTGGATGACAGCCTACACGAGCGCTGATATTTGCGATCATCTTTTGCTCAAAACCTAAATCAGGGAACCATCCCGGCCCTCCGGAAGCCGCCTCTGGGTGGGGTATTCATACTACGGGAACCATGATACGAGCCGCATTCTTTGCGCTCGGGCACGCTTCAGAGTAGGTGTCAATCACTATCCGGCCTGGTCCGTTTTTGACTATAGCCAGAGCTGCATTTATCGACGAGAAATGTGAATCACTTCCACGCTGAATGCAACCGGCTGCAACGAATCACCGGCGGGGCCGATAGCGATATGAGACCCGAGGCGGCGGCCCAAATGGGTGCCGCATTCTCCAGGTACATGCAGTGAGGAAGGGCTTACCAAACCGGGGATCGTCGAAGTAAGGTCGGGTTTTATTAACGTCGCCGGGTTGTCCGGAGTATATGTTCCAGTAGTCCGATAACATTTGACGTCCTACCCCCATTATTGAAAGAAAATGCTTGAAAATGGCTGCACTTACAATTAAACTATACATAACCCTGTCTACTAGTTGCGAAGACAGTAAACAGGCACATCTTTGCTGTCTGAGCACAGGATGGCGGCAGAAGCCATCATCGCTGTTTGAACCAACCAGACAGCCAGAAAGGAAGGATACTTACCATGCCAGTTACACCCACTTATCCAGGCGTTTACATCGAAGAGCTGCCCAGCGGCGTGCGGACAATCACCGGCGTCGCGACGTCTATCACGGCGTTTATTGGCCGCGCTTTGCGGGGGCCGGTGAACGATCCCATCACCATCAACAATTACGGGGACTTCGAACGCACTTTCGGGGGCTTGTGGAGCAAGAGCGCGATGAGCTATGCTGTGCGGGATTTCTTCGGCAATGGAGGGGGCCAGGCCATAATTGTTAGGCTGTACAAAGAGGTCAAAGGTACGACCTCTACATCAAATGGGCCCACCGCAGATGATACAGCGAAATATACTGCCGCAAAGGCCGTCTCTGATGCTGCCCAGGATGTGACAATAACAACCAAAGCCGGAGTGAAGACCGCGGTTGCCAACGCCAACACTTACACAACCGGCACTCCTGAGAAGGAAGGCGCCGATTCGGTTGTTGCTGCAGTTGAAGCTGCTGATGTGCCTAATGAGAGCGATGCCGACACTTTGAAAGCAGCGGCCAGCGCCGCAGCAGAGCTGCTTAATCCTGTTCCAGCCAGCGACGCTACCTCCGCGAATGACCTGCCGAGCGAATCCAAAGCCCAAATTGCTATTGGAGCCCTCAAACTCGAAGCGGCCAATGAGGGTAGCTGGGGTAACGGCCTGGAAGTGACACTGACTGTGCCGGACACAGCGCCCAGCCCTACGGACGTGACCGCTGCCAAGGACCTGGGGCTATTACCGAGCGATATCTTCAACCTGTATGTTACCAATACAATCACCGAACAGACCGAAACCTTCTTGAATGTATCGGTGGCCGAAAGCGCTCGACAGGTTGACGGCGTCCTGAAGGATCGATCGGCGTTGATTCGGGTAGCTGAAATGCCGACGAACAGGCCAAGCGCTACGACTGCGGCCGTTACCGCATTGGGTGCCGGGTTGGCTTCCGATGGGGAGATATTGACATCCACGGATTTCACAGGCAAAGGTGATAAAAAAGGCCTCTATGCTCTTGAAAATGCCGACCTGTTCAATCTGTTGTGCATTCCCCCGCACGAAGTCGCCAGCGGTATAGAGGCACCCTTGATCAGCGATGCTGCAATCTACGCCGAGAAGAGACGAGCGTTCTTCATCGTCGACCCTCCAGCCGGCTGGACCAGCAAATCCTCCGCCAAAACCGCCATGCAAAAAGCGGCCTTGGGCTCCAGTAAAAATGCCGCCGTATTTTTCCCCCGCCTGCGCAAGCCCGATCCGTTACGTGAGAACCAGCTGCGCGATTTCGTCCCTTGCGGCGCCGTGGCAGGGGTGATTGCCCGGACGGACAGCACTCGTGGTCTCTGGAAGGCACCAGCTGGCCTCGACGCAAGCCTTAAAGGCGTGCCGGCATTGAGTATTCCCTTAACCGACGCTGAAAATGGGGAGCTGAATCCACTTGGATTAAACTGTCTCCGGGCTATGGGGCCGGCAGGGCGGGTGATCTGGGGCGCCAGAACCCTTCAGGGAAATGACCAGTTGGCGTCTGAGTGGAAATACCTCTCGGTTCGCCGGGTAGCCCTGTACATCGAGGAAAGTCTCTATCGGGGGACCCATTGGGCCGTGTTCGAGCCCAACGACGAACCGCTGTGGGCGCAGATTCGCCTCAACCTGGGGGCTTTCATGCACAACCTGTTCCGACAAGGTGCCTTCCAGGGCAGTTCGCCCAAGGAGGCCTACTTTGTCAAATGCAGCAAGGAAACCACGACCCAGAATGACATCAACTTGGGCATAGTCAATATACTGGTCGGTTTCGCCCCGTTGAAGCCGGCGGAGTTCGTGATCATCAAAATCCAGCAGATGGCCGGTCAGGTCGAGGCATAGGAGGCGATTATGGCGCAGTTCAGTGTAAATGCCGAACGATTCGATCCTTACAAGAACTTCAAGTTCCGGATCAAATGGGACGGGAAGTACGTAGCCGGTGTCAGCAAAGTGGGGGCGCTCAAGCGCACCACCGAGCCGGTTGAACATCGTGAAGGGGGCGACCCCAGTTCGGTGCGCAAGTCTCCCGGGCAGACCAAGTGGGAACCGATCACACTCGAACGGGGCGTCACCCACGATCCCGAGTTCGAGCAATGGGCCAACAAGGTATGGAACTGGGGCTCGGGATTGGGCAGCGAGGTTTCACTGAAGGACTTCCGTAAGGACATCATCATCGAGGTCTATAACGAGGCGGGCCAACTGGCCCTGGCTTACAAGGTCTATCGCTGCTGGGTTTCCGAGTTCCAGGCTGTGCCGGAACTGGACGCCAATGGGA
>SDBU01006274.1_pt1 | contig 14040 bp, 10 predicted proteins | sample 2277071 | NCBI WGS metagenome assembly SDBU01 (sample SAMN10397929, study PRJNA504765) | marine sediment metagenome | isolation source: marine sediment core GS08_GC12, 126 cmbsf | place: Arctic Ocean: Gakkel Ridge, Loki's castle | collected 2008
GTTTGGCTCCGGCTCCAACAGAAGCCAGCATGGCGATGGGTGTTGCCAAAGCGAATGCACACGAACAAGCTACCACCAGCACGGCAGCGGTTGCCATTGGATCCCGACGAATGATCATTGTCAGCAGAGCAACCCCGATCACGACCGGCAGATAGTATGCTGAAAATTTGTCGGCCAGGCGTTGGATGTCCCCCCGGTGAGCTTCGGCTTCTTCGACCAGCTTGATCACGCGTCCATAAGTGGAATCGGGACCGATATGTGCGGCGCGCACCCGCAAGCTGCCTTGAGAAGCGATAGTTGCCGCGAATACCTGAGTCCCTGGTCCAGCTTCGATTGGCATGCTCTCGCCGGTGATGGTTGATTGGTCAACGATTGCATGCCCTGCGATCACTTTTCCATCGACGGAGATCTGTTCTCCCGGGCGGATAACCACGGTTTCACCGATCTGGACCTGGCTGATGGGAACCTCGATCTCATTCCCATCGCGCTCTAGACGGGCAGTTTGTGGTGCCAGGCTGCTTAAATCCTTGACTGCCTGGCGTGCTCGTTCGGTGGTGAAACGTTCGACGTAATCCCCGATACGCATAAAGAAAGCGACGACTGCCGCCGTAGCCCATTCTCCCACGGCGATCGCAGCCAAGACCCCCAGGCTCATTAATGTATGGGCTATGATCTGCCGGTTGAGGGTTGCCCGAAGGACATTGTAAAAAACCGGGTAGCCGATCAGGATCACGATCGCCAGGCTGATCGGCCAGGGGATGCGAGCAGTGATCGTCTCAAAGAGTCCCAAGCCTTCACCGACCACGATGATGAAAAGGATCACACCAAATAGAATGGCGAGCAGAGTCAGGATCGGTTTGGCATATTCGGAGGGGGGCTGGATATGTGAATCGTCTTGATCGAGCTGGGGAACTGCATATCCGGCGGAGGCAACCGCCTTGCGTATAGCCGATATGTCTGTCGAATCAGGTTCATGCTGGATGACCGCCTTTTCAGAGGCTAAATACACTTCAACTGAATCGACTCCGGGTACCTGTGCAATGGCATGCTGAACATGCCGGGTACATTCGGCACAGTCCATTCCTTGGATCGGCACTTCGGTAATTTCCAATTCCACTTGTTTGTATCCTCGATAGCTCTAGAATGAAAAGTATACATCATGTAGGGGCGAAGCAGCCATTAAAGAGGACCCAATTCAGCCAAATAAGTTCTCTATGGATGCTTCGCCCTTACCGAGCTCAAGCAAGATTAGTGGCTGCCTAAAACTTGATTATAGACAGCCACTTTACGAGGTGATTATTGTTGGGTTTATCTCTGCTATTGAGATAGGACTTACTCTTTCTCGTACGGTATCCCATCCGCAGCGGGCATCCTGGACCGCCCCACGAAACCGGCCAGGACGATCATCGTGGCGATAAAGGGCGCCATGCCCAGCAGGTCAACCGGAATGCCAACCTGGAGTAGAGAAAGCTTTTCTTGCCACGAGTCGAAGAAACCGAAGATCAAAGAACCTGCGAAGGCTCCGAAAGGATTCCAATTGCCGAAGATCATGGCTGCCAGACCGAGGAAGCCCTTACCGGCAGTCATACCCTCATTGAATCTGCCTGCTGCGCCGATGCTTATGTAGGAACCGGCCAGCCCAGCGATGGCACCGCTGGTCAGCACGCTTATATACCGGATGCGGAAGACGTTGATGCCCAATGTGTCTGCTGCTTTTGGATGCTCGCCTACCGAGCGTACCCTCAGCCCCCAGCGGGTGTTATTCATTAGAACCTGAGTGACTATGAGCAGGACAAATAAGGTGTAAATAATTGGGCTGAGATTGAAGAAAACTGGTCCTAAGACTGGGATGCGCCACAATACGGGGATCTGTAAAGCAGCGATGGCAGGACCTGGCTGGTTTAATTCAGGATACAGGTTGAGAATAGATCGTTGCAGGTAGCTGGTCAATCCCAAAGCCAGGATGATGATGCCGGCACCGCTGATGATCTGGTTGACTTTATATTTGATCGATAATACGCCGTGCAGGGCTCCAAGCACCATCCCGGCCAGGATGCCCGCGATGACTCCCACAAACATGTTCTGAGTAATGCTGGCAAAAACCACGGAGGTGAAGGCGCCCATCAGCATCATGCCCTCGATGCCGATGTTGACCACCCCCGATCGCTCACTGTAGATGCCGCTCAGAGCCGCAAACGCGATGGGCGTGGCGCGCACCAGGCTGCTGACCAGCATACCAGTCAGGTTAAGTGACTTGCCGCGCGTGGCCCAGACGAGAAAAGCCATGATCGCAACAGCGGCGATTAATATGACCACCCAATCTCCTTTTTTAAACCCGCGAAATACCTGCCAGATGCCAGCCGTTCCGGCCAGCACAGCGAGAAAAAGTAAGGAGTAGGCAGTTGGGATCACTAGGTCGGGGGCAGCAATGGTGACGCCGCCGCGATGGCTGGTTAGGACGAAGGTTGACTGTTGGCCACCTGTGCCGAATGCCAGGGTTAATATACCGGCTGCGGCGAGTAAGGCAATAATACCAATTACAGTGTCGCGACGGCTGCGGGTACCCTCTTGAACCAGAGTAGCTTCAGCTTGGGCCATGCGCGTCTCCTTTGTGTTAGTTTACGAACCCCATCCACGCGAAAGAACGGTCTCTTCTTCTTCACGAGGAGGTTTCAGACGATATATACTGCGGATAATGGCAGGGGCGGCGACGAAGAGGATCACCAAACCCTGGATGATACGGATGATCTCAACTGGAGTGCCCGCCAAAGATTGCATGTGCCCCGCGCCACTGCGCATGAAGCCGAACAGCAGCGAGGCTAATACGACACCCAGAGGATGGCTGTTGCCTAACAGAGCCAGGGCGATCGAGTCGAAACCGAAACCTGTTGAGAAAGCGCGCACCAGCTGGTGATCGACAGCCAGGATTTGAACGGTCCCGGCCATACCGGCCAGCGCGCCGCTGAGGGTCATGGTCAGCACGATGATAAAAGCGATGCGAATACCTGCATACCGGGCTGCATTGGGATTCGCACCAGTCATACGGATTTCCATCCCGAGCGGTGTTTTCCACAAAAACCAATAAACCAGCACGGCAGCGCCCAAAGCGATGAAGAAACCCCAGTGCAGGCGTACCGGTGGTGGTAAAAGAGTAGGGAGGTAAGCAGAAGGTTTGATCAGGGGGGTGATCGGCAGACCATCCGGACGGGCCATCGGTCCGTTTAACAGGTAATCCGTCAGGCGAAATGCGATCCAGTTCATCATGATCGTGTTGATCACCTCGTGGGCGCCGGTGCGTGCTTTGAGGTACCCCGGAATAGCGCCCCAAATTCCACCAGCAGTCAATCCGGCCAGGATGGCCAATGGTAGGTGGATGATCATCGGAAATCCGCTCAGGGAGTAGCCGACGAATGCGGAGGCCAGGCCGCCGACAAATAACTGACCTTCGGCACCGATGTTGAACAAGCCGCCGCGGAAGCCCAGGGCGACCGCCAAACCGGCAAAGATAAATGGTGTCGTGACCACCAGGCTTTCGCTGAATGGGCGCAGGGCAGCATATAATGCCTTTGGATCATCGGTAGAGATCCAGATTTGGAACCCTTCGATGATCAACTTCGGATTTCCAAATGCACCCTCGAAAAGGGCAAGATATGCTCCCCATACTGTTTGCCAGGTAATTCTGAGTGCCTCAATAGGTTCCTGGAAGACATTCGACCAAGCTGCTAACACTTCTGGTGTGGAGGCGGCGATAATGAAACCCCCGATCACAAAAGCGGTGAATACCGCCAGAAGCGGTATCACCAGCGCTGAGAAGGCGCCTCGCCTGACAAAAATACGCTGGAAAAGGGGGCGATCTTCTTCGGGGGGTGGTTCCTCAGTAATATCGGCGGACTTGATTTCGTCTTTTTCTTGGCTCAAGTTGACCTCCAATCTATGCAAATGCCTGAACAATTTAAATTAAATGGATTTGGATGGCAAATTCTCTCTACAATTGTTCGTATAAATTTAGAAATCATCTAATATAAAGTCTGTACTTCGTTCTGTATTTTTGAGATAACTTGTAGATTGATGGGCCAGAGTTTTGTGGTCATTCGTATAATAATGGTCCATGTAAGATCGGCTTGGATTAGATGATGCCAGCCATCAGTAAACCGCACCTTTCTCTGGTGACTTCTTCGCCTGATAGGGTAGCGATGAATTTTCCATCGAACATGACGGCCACCCGATCAGAAAGGCTCATCACCTCGTCCAGCTCGGGCGAAACCAGCAGGACTGCAACACCATCGTTTCTTTTCTTGATCAGCTGAGCATGAATGTATTCGATCGAGCCGACATCTAGGCCGCGCGTCGGTTGGGAGGCGATTAAAAGTTTGATGGGCCGTGAGAATTCACGCGCCACGATCACTTTTTGCTGGTTGCCGCCGGAAAGATTGGAGACAGGGACGAAAATACTGGGCGTGCGCACATCGAAGGCTTCAACGCGTTCTGCGGCGGCTTTTTCAATCTCATCTTGCTGTAAATTCAGACCTTTTGAAAATGGTGGTTGATAATAGGTGTTTAAGACCAGGTTATCTGCGACGGGAAAAGAGAGCACTAAGCCATCTCTTTGACGATCCTCGGGTACGTGCGCCGAACCTGCTTCGGTGATCTCCCGGGGAGTGAAATTGGTGGTGTCGGTTCCATTGATTTGGATCTTACCGCTCTCGACCTCCCGTAAGCCAGTGAGTGCTTCAACCAGCTGCGTTTGGCCATTGCCCTGAACTCCCGCGACTCCCAGGATCTCGCCGGCTTTTACCTCGAAGGAGACACCGTCCACGGCGACCAGATCACGATCGTCACGGACGTGTAGATCTTCCACATCTAGTACGACCTCACCAAATTGTGGGGGTTCTTTTTCCACCTCGAGCAAGACCTCACGTCCTACCATCATGTTGGCCAGCGAGGCTCGGGTGGCTTCTTCGGGTGTCGTGCTGCCGGCAACAGCCCCATTGCGGAGCACCATGATCCGGTCGGCGATCTCGAGCACCTCATTCAGTTTATGAGTGATGAAGATCAACGATTTGCCCTGGTCGACCAGCGAGTGAAATACCTTGAAGAGATCCTCAACTTCCTGAGGTGTTAACACAGCAGTCGGTTCATCGAAAATCAGAATTTCCGCCTCACGATACAAGACTTTGATAATTTCTACCCGCTGTTGGGCACCCACAGAAAGGTCTTCAACCATCACCTGCGGATCGACTTCCAAGCCAAATTGAGCGGATATCTCCTCGATGCGTTGGGAGGCGATCTTGCGGTCTAAGAATACGCCGTTCTTGATCGATTCAACCCCCAGCATCACGTTCTCAGTGACGGTGAAGACGGGCACCAGCATGAAGTGCTGGTGCACCATGCCGATCCCCATATCAATCGCATCATGGGGACCTTGGATATCTACCTTGTCACCACGCACCAGGATATCACCTTCATCGGGTGTATAGAGACCGTACAAGATATTCATTAAAGTTGTTTTCCCAGCCCCATTTTCCCCCAAAAGTGCCAGGATCTCGCCTTCATTCAGCTCCAATTCTATGCTGTCATTGGCTAAAACGCCTGGGAATCGTTTGGTGATCCCGCGCAGCTCAAGCAGTGGAGGCATAAGCATCTCCTTGACTGTGTCTTGAGAAGGTTATTAATAATGAATTATTGCAAAATTGATACCAGGTGGTGCCCAATACATGTTTTGGCACCACCTGGATTTTTTTACTTATCTATCTGTAGATTCATCTGATGGATGAAATCAGGTTTCTAGTATAAACCGCCGGGGCAGCTTTCTGGATATGAGATGCAACCGGTGTCAGTGATCTCGCCGGAGAGGATGGCCTCTGCCAGTGCCTCAACTTCTGCTTTGAGTTCATCAGGAACGGCGCTATCTAAATCATGGTAGGGAGCGAGACCGACACCAGCATTGGCTAAATCACCAACGTAGACGCCGCAGCCCTGGAATTCTCCAGCTATCGTCTCTTCGATTATTGCGAAGACTGCTTCGTCCATGACCTTCATCACGCTGGTCAGAATCACATCTTGTACGCCAGGCAACGATTCATAGCCATCAGTATCTACCCAGATGCCGTAGCCGCCGCGCTCGCGAGCGACGTCAAAACCGGGGGCACCGATCAAGCCGCCAACTCCCATGAAGATATCTGCGCCCTCATCGAAGAGGGATTCGGCGGATTCTTTACCCTTGATTAAATCGATGAAGTCGCCGGTGAAGAGCCCTTCGCCGGTTTCGTTGTCCCATCCGAGCAGCACAACATCCGTGCCATGTTCATCGTTGTAAGCCTCCATGCCGGCCTGGAAGCCGACGCCGAAGATGGTCACGGTGGGGATCGGGGCTCCACCGAAGTAGCCCAGCTTGCCGGTCTCGGTCATGCCCGCCGCCAGGTAGCCGGCCAGGAATGCAGCCTGGTCGGTCTTGAAGATGGACCCCATGACGTTGGGGATGCACTCGGCGTTGCCGATCACACCTTCAGGGACACCAAAGGCATCGGGGTAGGCGTAGTCGAAGATCGAGAAATTAACGTCCGGATACAGGGCAGCCACATTGGCCAGCGCGCCTCCCAGGAAGAAACCAGAAGCATGAATTAAGTCATAACCCTGGCTGGCAAACTCGGTCAGGTTGGGCTCATACTGAGTGGCTTCATCTGACTGAATGAACTGGCCTTCTACACCCAATTCATCAATAGCCTTTTGGACTCCGGCCCACTGGTTTTCGTTGAAGCTCTGGTCATCGATACCACCTGTGTCCGTCACAAACCCAACCCGGAAGGGTTCCATGGGTTCTTCAGTGGGCTCGGCTGGTACCTCGGTAGGCTCGGGCGGCGCTTCAGTGGGCTCGGCTGGTACCTCGGTGGGTTCGGGTGGTACTTCGGTAGCTTCGGCGGGCGCTTCGGTGGGCGCTTCGGTTGCAGCAGGTGCACAAGCCGCCAGGAGCATCGCGGCTAAAACGAGGACTGCCAAAATTGGATAAAGTTTCTTAAGCATGTTAATTCTCCTCCTACAAGAGATTAAATTGGGATATATGGGGTATTGGTTGAGACTGCTTAATTGAGAAAGGGAAAATGAGCAATCAGCGATCCTCCTTTTCTGAAAATAATTGGCTGGTTTATTGATCTAGAAGTCACCAATGAACGCCAGCCTGATGTTGAAAGTATATCTCCGAATCCATATATTGGCAAGTTTGTGTAAAATTTTCGAGATGCTCGAAAGTGGCCTGGTAATCTAAGGTGAACTCGAGTTTAAACCTACCCCTGTATCAATGAATCCAGCAGTCAGTTCATCGATCAGTTTACCAACCAGGCGTTGGCGTCCTGGGCTGAATAAGTCAGGATTGATCTCTGTTACAGTTAATAGTGCTGGATATTCAGCGCCTCCCTGACCAGCGATCAGGTCGGGCCAGGCATTTCGAATTGCGGCTGATATATCCGCAGTGATCGTCGCAATCCAATGTTCCTGCAGTCCAGATGGTGGGGGAGTGGAGCCGATCAGGCTTATGCCTGCTGCGGCAAGGTATTCAAGCAGGGCCTCATCACCTGTATCGGGGGCGACATATGCGGATTCAACTGCGTTGCCGATCAAGATATCAGCCACTGCTTGCCATTCCTGAGGACCGGATGCAGCGGGTGCTTCGGCGTACAGTGGATAATTTAAAAATGGGGGGTAGGTTTGCCGGCAAAGCCCACAGAAGAATACCGCCCCGTTGAGAAATCCCTGCCGGTGGTCGATGCCGTCCGCGGAATCGCTGGTGCTGATCGCTCCGACGCGCCATTCAGGACTCACCACTGCCGCTAAATATCCAGCCAGGAAACCAATATTATCTGGGCGAATCTCGGCGTCGTGGATCACGGTCAAATTGTCAGCTGGCTCCAGCCCGGGGATTAAGATCCCCAGAAATTGTGTCCCTGGAGCTGCCCGAGCAAGCTCGGATAGACCCGGATCTGGAGGAATTGCGATTAATAATTTGATCTCGGGGGACAAATCATTCTGTGTGAAGGAGGGTCGCACTTCGAAATCCAACCCTTCAGCGGCTGCAAGTTCTGAGAGTGAGAGCGACAATTGTTCGCTAACGCTTGCCTGCGCTCCTGGTGGCGCTACCAGCACCACCAATGTTTTGGAAAGAATAGGTGTGGCCGCTTGTGCCTCGGTTGTGGGTGTTTGAGCTACGGTTGCTTTCGATTGTGGTGGAGCTGATGGAGGAATGGTGGCAGTATCCTCTGGCACTGTTGAATTGCAAGCAAACAGGATAAAACTGCCCAAGAGTAGAACCACTATTCGGAAAACGAGGGATTTTGGAGAGAGATTCATCAACTAAAAATTTCCAGATCAGGCTGCTGAAAGACTATATGCAGATTTTTGGTCCGGTTGACTGGTTGGCGGCAATTGTACTATACCTATTGAGAACTATTGCTCAGAATCTCTTAATATATTCCTGTATAATAACGCCATGATCGAACTCAATATCCCCGGCCTTGGGCAGATCGAGCTTGAACATCTGGTTTGTGATGTCAATGGAACCCTGGCGGTGGATGGAAAACTGCAGGCGGGTTTGGTCCGCGGGCTTTCAACATTAAAGGATAGACTTAGCTTGCACCTGCTCACTGCCGATACGCACGGTAATCAGGAGCTCATAGACCGCCAGCTCAATCTAGAAGCGGTACGGGTTCAACCTGGAAAAGAGGCGCTTCAGAAGGCTGAATTTATCCGAGAGCTGGGGGCAGAAAGGGTTGTGGCGCTTGGACACGGGGCAAATGACGCGCAGATGCTGAAAGAAGCCCGCCTGGGGATCTGCGTTTTCTCTGTCGAAGGAACAGCGGTGGAAACTCTCCTGGCAGCTGACCTGATTGTCCCCGATATCAACAGCGCACTAGATTTACTGGAGAAACCTTTACGTATTGTGGCCAGTTTACGGAAATGACTCAGTTCAATACCAATGTCACCCCGGATGATCCAGAGCAGCTGCCTCCTGCTCGGCGGAGACGGGCACAACGGCTTTTAGCCCCCATGGAGACTGAAGACCGGATTGACTTTTTGGACAAGGTCGCTCACCGGGCATCCCCTTCATTTGATTTCTTTCTCTTCTCATTGCTGGCAGGCGCGGTCATCGCGGGAGGATATCTGTTAGATTCTCAGCCAGTGCTGGTTTTGGCTGCGATACTCTCCCCTTTGATGGCGCCGGTGATCGGTATCGCGCTGGGGACAGTGGTTGGCTCAGTTCAATTCTTCCTCAGAAGCCTGATTGGATTATTGATCGGCAGCTTACTGGTGTTCCTGGTCGGCATTTTGGCCGGGTATGTCTCTCGCTTATGGGTTTCCCTCGATTTTTCACAAGCTCACCTGCATGCCCAGTTATCCTGGGCTACATTCCTGCTCGTTGCTTTGGGCGCGGGGATGACCTCCGCCGCTATGGTGCGAACTGAGAAAAGTGCCGCCCTCCCTAGCGTTGCCCTGGCCTACGGTTTGTATTTACCAATTTCAGCAGCTGGGCTTGGCTTGGGGAGTGGAGAACCCTTTTTGTTCCCAGACGGATTGGTCGTCTTTGCCCAATACCTCTCCGGGGCGGTGTTGATCGCCGTGTTGACTTTTGTGATACTTGGTTTTCGACCGCTGACACTATTTGGCTACACAGTCGGTGCGGTGGTGTTGTTGTTGGGAATCGTTGTGCTGATCGGCGTTAGCGGTGCTGGTGCCTCTTTTGGCGCGCAAATTGCCTTACCGACACATACACCTACCGCCACCCCAACCCAGACATTAACGATGACCCCAACTCTCACACCTCGTACGCCGCTGCCGCCAACTGCGACGGCAACCCAGACGGAGACACCCACCCTGACCTCTAGCCCTACACACACAGTAACGCCAACCCCAACTCCGATCATCGCCTTAGTTAATGTTGGGGAGGGAGGGGGTGCTCATCTGCGTGCGGAACCTGGTTTCCAGGCGCCAAGCCTAACCTTGCTGCAGAACGGCGCACCGGTCCAGGTCCTGCCAGGTGATCCAGTTCAAGAAGGAGGGGGTATCTGGATCCACGTCCGTACGATTAAAGGTGAGGAGGGATGGATCCTGCAAATCTTGTTGGTGACCGCAACCCCAGCACCTAATTGGGAGGGGTAAGGTTATTCGTTATGATCTGGTAAATCTTGAGCGCCAAAAGCACCTGGGAGCAGTTCTGCAACAGTCGTTTCCTGCTCGATTTTTCCATCCCCATTTACAATCAACACCTTGGTCTCTAATCCAAATTCGGAAAGCACCTGTCGGCAGGCTCCACATGGGGTGCCCCCATTGCTGGTTGCAACTGCAATGGCAATGAAATTCGTTTCCCCTTCCGAAACAGCTTTAAACACAGCTACTCTTTCAGCACACATGCTGGTTGGGTAAGCTGCATTCTCAATGTTTACGCCATCATAGATTACCCCCGAAGAGGTCAACAAGGCTGCCCCAACTGCATATTTGGAATACGGGGCGTACGCCCAACGCCGCGCTCCGAGAGACGTTTCGATCAATTGTTGTCTCTGCTTATCAGTCAGCATGACGATCCTTGTCTCCATTATCGGAGACCGAGGTCAGTCTTTGGGCACGGACTTTGCGAATCCTCTGCCCGCTGACTTGTTCAACTGTTAACTGCAGTCCTTCTATCTGCATGTGATCCCCAGCTGCGGGGACGCGTCCAATGCGACTGTAAATCAACCCACTTAAAGTGTCTGCCTCACTATTGGGAAGCTGGGTACCCATGATGTCATTGAAATCGTCCAGGTCAATTCGCCCCTGGAAAAGGTATTCATCATCGTTGATCACCTGGTATAACATCTCTTCCGCTTGGTCATACTCGTCTAGGATTTCGCCGACTATCTCCTCTACAATATCTTCTAAGGTCACCAAACCTGCAACGCCACCATATTCATCGACAACGATCGCCATGTGAATTCGTTTGGCCTGGAGTTCCGCGAGCAGTTCGTCAGCTTTTTTAGCCTCCGGTACGTAAAATGCCGGGCGAAGGTAGTCGCTCAGGGAGACTTCACGCTTGCCTTCTCGCCAGATACCCAGAAGGTCTTTTGCATATAACAGCCCTAAGATGTTGTCGACCGAATCCTTGTAAATTGGCACGCGAGAATGGCCGGATTGCTGCAGAGCATCCATTGTCTGGTCGATTGGGGTATTGACATCCAAGGCCAGGATATCAATACGAGGGATCATGATTTCCCGCACCAAAGTGTCTCCAAGGCGGAAAATTGAGACGATCATCTTCTGTTCTTCTTGCTCCAAGAAACCTTCTTCCTGTCCAGCTTCGACCAGACTGATCAACTCTGTCTCAGTTACCCCGCCTTCCTGGTTGGTTTCTGATGAACTGATGAACAGGAAAGGCAAGGCCAGCAAAGGGGACATGACCAGGGAAAGCACTTTTACATAAGAACTCAGGCGTATAGCCCATGTCTCGGGATGGTGGGAAACTGCGGTCTCTATGAGCCATTCAAGGAAGAAGGTAACCAATGAAGCCAGTAATAATACGCCTAAAGAATAAGGCAAAAGATATTGCGTGACTGCCCAGGGTACGAATAGCATGAGAGAGAGTCCTGCGATGAGGAATCGCAGAATGGATTGAAATAAATTAAGGCTGGCTTGCGTGCGGGGGGTGTTCCCTAGTAATTGTGTGGTGCGGTTTACTTGGGAGACCATGTTCTCCCGCCGGATTAGCAAACGAGCCAGACTTGAGTTTGAGAATGCAGAGCGGGCTGCGGAAGTGATTAAGTCAAGCAGCAGGAATAATACCAAGCCAATCGCTGTTAAAAAGTCAGGATCCATCTTTCTCTTCTTTCTTTCGAATTACCCTGGCAGGGATTCCTACCGCCAGGGAGTGCGCGGGGACATCTTTGGTGACTACGGAACCTGCGCCGGTGCGAGCACCCTCCCCAATTTTTAAAGGTGCGATCAACATGGAATCGCTGCCGATAAATGCCCCGGCGCCAATCTCGGTGTGGTGTTTATTTTCTCCATCATAATTTGCAGTGATCACACCAGCTCCTATATTCACTCCTGGCCCAATATTGGCATCTCCGATATAAGAGAAATGACCCATTTTTGTGCCGGGTCCCAGGTATGAGTTTTTCACCTCACCATAATTACCCATGTGCACGCCTTGTGCCAGGTGAGCTCCTTTTCGAAGATGGGCGAAAGGACCGATGTCGACATCATCCTCTAAGATCGCATTCCCTGTTTCCGAGAATATGATCTCGCAGCGATCACCGATAGTTGTATCCACAACGAAACAGTTCGGTCCGATGGTACATCCCTCTCCAATTCGAGTCGTTCCGCGCAAATATGTATTGGGGTGAATCACTGTATCCAGCCCAATCTCAACCTGGGCATCAATATAGGTCGAGCTAGGATCGATGATGGTGACTCCATTGAGCATCAAATCTTCGTTGATCCGCTGGCGGAGGACAGCTTCAGCTTCAGCCAGGTCAATGCGGTTTTCAATCCTGAGCGCCTCAATCGGGTTGGTTAAATTGATGCTTTTCACCGGGAGACCATCAGCAACAGCCATCTGCACCATGTCAATTAGGCGGTACTCACTGCCAGAGGAGATTGATAATGCTTGCCAGAGCCATTCTGCGGTGAAACAATAGACACCAGCGTCGCACTCCGCCGGCTCAAGTCCATCGGCTGAAACGTCTGTTCGATCTGTAATCGCTTCAATATTTCCATCCTCACCACGGATCACGCGAGCGTAGTTTCGCGAATCCAAGGTTTGAAAGGACAATATCGTTATTGGTGAGGGAGACTGTACACCTTTAACCGGATCCTGGTGAGCAGCAAGGATTTGCTCAAGCGTGGTGGCTGTCAGCAGCGGCATATCCGCACTGATCACCAGAAGGTAATCGGCTGTGGTTCTCAGCAAAGGTTCAGTTAGCTTTAAGGGGTGTGCGCTGGCTTTTTGTTCATCCAAGACAATATGCTTTGCAGACTGGTCGAAAACCTGTTGTATTTGTTCATTGTCCTTTTCAATCACCAGAAATGGGAAGTCCCCAATCGCCTTTTTGGTGGCATTGATCGTATACAAGATCAAGGGTTGACCTGCTAAAGGATGCATTACCAGGGGAGTATTGGAACGCATGCTTTCACCCATTTCCCCAGCTAGAATCACTGCAGCAATCTTATTCGATTTTGTATCGGACATACGTATTAATTCAACTGGATGCAAGAAAAATGGCGAGCTGCATCATGCATGGCTCACCAAGTTGACCCTTTCAAAATGTATGAAGTTGGAATCTCGTCTACCACAACATCTATCCGTGACAATAATCATTCAGGCTGGGGCGCCCGGATTCGAACCAGGATAAACGGATTCAAAGTCCGCCGTGCTACCATTGCACCACGCCCCAATGTTGATGCTTGAAAAATTCAGGCGGGCTGTATTGTAACACAAGCCGTTGTTGGATGAAAATGATAAACAGCGCTTACCAACAGGAAAGTTGCTGCATCGTGATCGAAAAACATCTCTTACTCTACTCGCCAACAAGCTACAAAATGCTCCTCGCTGACCTCTTTAAATGGAGGTTCCTCAATTCCGCAGTGTTCCATGGCTACGGGGCAGCGTGGATGGAAACGGCAGCCTGTCGGTGGATTTAACGGGCTTGGAACATCACCTGGGAGGAGAATTCGCTCACGTTTTAATTCCGGGTTAGGGACCGGGATAGCAGACATCAGGGCTTGCGTGTATGGGTGCAGCGGATTGCGGAATATCTCCTCCCGCGTTGTCAATTCCACCATTTTACCCAGATACATGACCGCCACTCGATGTGAAATATGTTCAACGACAGAGAGATTGTGAGCGATGAAAAGATAAGTCAGGCCAAACTCTTTTTGCAGATCGTTAAGAATATTTAATACCTGGGATTGGATCGAGACATCCAGTGCTGAGACAGGCTCATCACAAATAATGAATTTCGGTTGTAAAGCTAATGCTCGGGCGATACCAATCCGCTGGCGTTGGCCTCCGGAAAACTCGTG
>SDBU01006275.1_pt1 | contig 14039 bp, 18 predicted proteins | sample 2277071 | NCBI WGS metagenome assembly SDBU01 (sample SAMN10397929, study PRJNA504765) | marine sediment metagenome | isolation source: marine sediment core GS08_GC12, 126 cmbsf | place: Arctic Ocean: Gakkel Ridge, Loki's castle | collected 2008
CGGAGATGCCAGTCGACACCTGCTCAATGGTGCCAGCGATCAGCCGGTACCACGCGGTGAACACAGGACTCGCGGAGCCGTCGCCGACGCGTGCGTCAATCAGGATTGGCCGGCCGAGCCAGTGATCCCCCTGGAAGATGTTCTGCGTGGTGTCGGGGTCGTCACCGTCCGGCCCGAGGAAGGAGATGCTGAACGTGTCCGACGCCCGGTCACGCCCCCGCTGAACAGACCAGCCCTTGATGTTCGGTGCCCAGGCCCAGGTCTCGCTGTCGAGATCGAAGCGCTCCCCGACAGCGGCGGTGTCGAGGTTGCCGCCGGCGTTGGCGCTGGTCCAGCCCCGCTCCACGGTGGACTCGAAACCCTCGGCCCCGAGCTGGGTGACCGTCACGTCGTGCACCTGCAGGATGTTGGTCCCCGAGGCGGGGGTCCCGATGCTGGTAGTCACGTCATCGTCGAACTCCGCCACGACCCCGATGACGAGGAAGTAGGGCCGTACGATCCATTCCTCGTCAACGAACCCGCCCGGCTCGGTGAAGTCATCGTTGTCGTCTGGGCCAAGCCGAATCGTGCCATCCACCTTGATAGTCGCTTGCCCGCCGCCGCTGGCACCGCCGTCGGGATCCCACTCGTAGATGTACTCATGCGTCGCCTGATCGTTGGCAAACTCGAAGCTGATACTGAGTGGCCCCTCCACCCGGATAATGTTTGTATCGGTTGCGGGTTCACCCGGCTGGATGATCCTCATGGGGTCAGCGACCTTGCCCCGGCCACCGCCTAGGGAGCCGAGCGCGAACATGGTCGTGTAGCCTGGATTCGTCAGCGGGAACGTCGCGTTCACCTCGACGATGAATCCCAGCGTAGTGTCGATGGTCGGGAACCAGTCGGGCTTCGAGACCATGACTTCGAAGGGCGGCCCGCCATATCCCTTGATGTTGAGGTTGCCGCCGGCGATCTCCGGGGCGGGCTCGGTGTGCCACCACCGCGTCTCGTCGAGTGAGCCGAACGTGTCGGTGACCGCACCAGTCCAGCGCGGGATGCTCAGCCCGATCACGACTCGGGTCTGGAGCGTGTGGTCTTCATCGGCAAACTTGGTGGCGGTTGCGCCCGTCGGTACAGCCATGACTAGCTCGGGATCTCGAAGAAGGTAACGGTGAAGGACGAGAATAGCTTGGCCGGGCCGAAGGTCTGGCTTACGTTCTCAGCCACGCAGACGACCGAGAAGGCATTGCCCGCCGGGTCGGTCCAGGTGATGGTGTGTTTGAGGGTGCCGCCCAGGTCCGCGATCAGCTCGTCGTACGCACCATCCTCCGCTACGTCGGTACCCCACGTGACGACCACGCGCGCACCGTCCGCGCGCCGGTTGGCGAGCATGCCGCCACTGGCCGTTCGGGAGAAGCGCGGCTGCGCCGGGATGAAACGGATACGCGTCGGCTGGTTAGCCATCGCCCCCGCACCCACGTTGAAGTCTGGGTACGCCACTTGCTATTCCCCTACCTGGTCAGCGAGACGGCCGCGAATGCCGTCTTCGAAGCCCTGCGCGATCTCTCCAGCGGTGGTCCGTGCGCCGGCGCCGATGTCGATGCGGTCAATGCTGATGGTGACGCCGCCGCGCCGTTCCGCGCTGGCCCGCGCGCCCACGCGCGCATCGCCGATGTCACCTTCTTCGCGACGCGAAACCAGCCCGCCGATCTCGGTGCCGCCCATGTCCTGCTGCGAGCGCATTGCCAGTCGGCGAGCGATCAGAATCTCCAACAGACCGCCGGGACCCTGGCGGGTGTTCTCTGCAATCTGCTTCGTGTTCTTCTCGATGTCATCGAACACCGCAGTCGGATCGCCGGCCAGCGCGCCGGTAGGCAAGCCGAACGTCGACTCCTGGATGAGCCTGGCCGTTTCCGGGTCGCTGACGGCCGCCCCTAGATCGGAGATCTCCTCCCTGCTTCTAGCGAGATCACTCAGGCGCTCGGCGGTAGCCTTGGCGTGCCGTTCGAGAGCGGTCAGCTCGTCGTTCAATTCCTGGACGTCACTGATCACAGCGTCGAACGTCCCCCGCGTGGCCCCAAGCGCTTCCTCTAGCTCCTGGAGACCATTTGCTGCGCCCCGCGCCCCGCTGCGAGCTTCGTTGAATTGCCGGGTCAGCCTTCTGATCTCCTCTCTGAGTTCTGAAGCATCGCGCCCGACAGCCTCCATGGCTTCCGCGTCCGCAATCAACGCGTCGCGCAGCAGGAAGAAGTCGTCGCGGGCAGCCTGTATCAAGGCAGGGGCTTCCGCGATCTCTTTGTTCAGATCGATCATTGCAATTTGTAGCTTCGCTGCCGAGAGGCCCCCCGCCTCGGTGGCCTCGATCTGTTCCAGCAGCGCGACACGCTGCGCCTTCAACCCCTTGATGTCCGCGCCGGCGAAGGCCTCGCGCTCGGCTGCGGCGAAGTCCTCTGTCAGGGTTGTCGCGATCAAGATAGCGGCGCCGAAGACAACCAGGGCAGCCGCGGCGGCAACAAGCACTGGCACCAGGCCGATGGCGCCTAGCCCCGCGAACGCCCAGGCGAGCTTGAATCCGACGAGCATGGCGGTGGCCGCAGGCAACAGCAGCATCAGCCCTGCGAGGGCAACCGTCGCTGCTACGAGGGCGGCAGCCCCCGCGAGCACCGGGGCGGGGACTCGCTCCAGTATGAACAGGAGAGTCTTCAGCGCCTTCTCCACGAGGGGAAGTAGCTTCGTGCCGAACTCGATCATCGCGACGTTCAACTGTGCCTTGATGCGCTCGGCCATCCGCTGGACAGTCTTTTCCATCTCCTCAAAGGCGGCCTGCGAGGCCCCGGCCTTATCGGTCATCGCACCCAGCGCGGAGGTGAACGAGTCCGCGTTCTCCCCGGTCAGAAGCAGCACGGCCTGAACCGCCTCAGTCGATCCGAGCAGTTTGCGCAGCGTCTCCAGGTTGCCGTCCGTCGCCTTACGCAGCCGCTCGAACGCAGCCTGCAGGCCCTGGGTCTTGACGGTGAGGGCGAGGTCGCCGACCCCCAGCTCTTCCAGTCGTTTCTTCGTCCTGATAGTCGGCGCGACCATCGCCTCAATGGCGGACCGCAACTTGGTGGCGCTCTCGGCCGTCTGTCCGGTCTTCGCGGTCAGCACCGCCATGGCGGCCGCGACCTCATCGAACGTGACGCCAGCCGCGGCGGAGATCGGCAGCACCGTCTGGATGCCCACTGCTAGCTGATCGAATGTCGTCTTACCGAGTCGAACCGTGGTGAACAGCGCGTCTGCTGCCTGCAGGGCAGTGAGGCCCTGGGCGCTGAAGTTGTTGATCACCGTCGTGATGATGTCGACTGAGGTCTCCAGGTCGGTGACGCCACCGATGGCGGCCTGCGCCGCTACCTCCATGAATTCAAAGACGTTTTGCTTGGGGACGCCGGCCGAGATTGCCTGGTACAGCGCGGGCACCACGTCGCTGGTCATCAGCCCCATGGTCCCCGCGAAATCGAGCGCCTCTGCCTTCAGAGACTGGAACGCCGCCTCGGGCAGACGCAAGAGCGTGTTGACTTCGCGCATCCCCTTATCGAAGGCGGCAGCCATGCCTGTGACGGCGGCTGCGACCTTGACCGCAATCGCGATCAATACGGCTCCCGCAGCAGCCGCAGCCAGCTTGAACTTGTTGAGGCCGCGTTCGCCCGAACTCATGCCGGCGATGAAGTTCTTGGGGTCGGAAGAGAGGCGGACAGCCAGGTTCGCGACGGTTGTCATGGCCCGGCCCCCCTCCTGCTAGTCCCAGAGCGCCGCCGGTAGAATCGGCACCCCGCCCGCGCCCTCGTCGGGCGGTAGCTCGTTCGGCCCGGTCTCGGCCCAGTCTTCCCCGAGCCGCTGTGTGGGCGCGCCCTGCGGCTCTGACGCACGTACCCCAGCGCCGCGACGCATCCGCGTATCAGCGTCCCCAGCGCGCCCGTCCGCTTTCTCGGCCTTTATGAGGGAGTAGGCCCGCCAGCCGGTTAGCTCACGGGAACTCATCTCCCTCAGCATCCGCCGCGGGCTGGCGTACCCCAGCTCCAGCGCTAGGCTGTAGAGCCACCTTCGGCCGGGCTGTCTTCGAAATCCTCCAGCACCTCGTCCAAGTCCTCCTTGCGGATGCCTGAGACCCGCGAGGCCACGTCGTACAGCAGGTCGATCATCGGGGCGTTCTTGTTGCCAATCTTCACCGCGTCCTCGTCCGTGAAGATGCGAACCCCGTCGACCTCGGCGCTGACCGCGCAGCGGGCCACGAGCTTCGCGCGCGCGTTACGCAGGTCCATCTCGACCGAGCCACCGCGGGCGCTGCGACCCTGCGACTGCTTGATGAGACTCTGCTCGTAGCTGTCGCGCTCATCGGCGGTCATCGACCGGATCCAGACGCCCGTGCCGTCGCCGGCCCACCGGCTGAGGTCCGCCCACTCGGCGTCGTCATCCTCGATGGCGAGGAACTCTGCTCCGGTCAGGACCTTGACGGCCAGGGCGATGGCCCCGTCCAACTGCTCCGCGGCCGGGTTTTCGTCGTCCATATGATGTGCCCTCCTAGGGCTTCATTGAGGAGCCACGAGGAGGGCGGTGTACTGATACACGTTGGCCTTCTCGTGAGGCTCCGGGCTGGGTTGTCTTATCCGCTAGCTGTCGTTCCTAGACAAAGCGCCAGCACTCTGAAATGTGAGCGCCTTGGTGGCGAGGTCGCCGACGGTGCCGCCGACCGGGTCGCCCTCAAGCACCGCATTGCCGCGATACTCCGGGTTGGTGGCGCCGATGACGGCCTGCGTCGGGCGGATGATCATCGGGAACGCCGCGGCGCCCACGAGCGCGAACAGCAGGTCGTCGACGTCAGCGTCTGCCATGTCGTCGAGAAGCGTCACGACGATGCTCCAGTCGAACAGACCGGGCGTGCGGATGCGGGTGGCGGCCGTAGCCATCACCGTTGCGTCCAGCATATCGGCCGCGTAATTCAACTGCACGAGGACCGCGTGGTCGGACTCGTCGATGCTGTTGATCTTGACGTGGGCGTTGGTCCACACGAAGGTAGCCATACGGGGGTCTCCTCCCGGCACGGCACCTCGGCGGGCGCTCGACGGCCGAACTCTTGTCGTATCTCTATTCTAGCCTATCGGCCTCGCACGACTGCGACGCTGCCGATGACGGTGGCACTGGTGCCGGTGAAGCCCGACACGCGCAGGCGGAAGAAGTCATCGGAGATCGGCGTCGACCCGTCCGACTGCAGGTACGCCGAGCTGATGCCGGTGTGGTTCAAGCTTGACGCGAGGACTGTGGCGGTGCCGAACGGCGCGGCGTCGTCGGACTCCAGCACGAAGTCCAGGTCCGTGAAGTCGTCGGCGACGACGTGGACCATCGCGACCACGCGATCGCCGGACGGTACGTCGATCGGGCCGCCGATACCAGGGAACGCCGTCGCATCACCGAGCTGGTAGCCGGTCCCGTTGACGACCCCAGTGACCGCGATCACGTCGTCGATCGAAACGCGGCCCTTGCCGAGCTGTTCGTTACCGTGCGCTTCCCAGTCGAACTCCGCCATGTCGCCGACGTTGCCGGCCCAGGTGAGTCTTCCGTTGACGAACTGTCCGAAGTAAGCGTGGTCCGCGTCAGCGATGACGCCGGCCGCTCCCTGCGGGAACGGGATCATCGTGATGTCATGGGTGCCGCCCACCCCCAGCGCTGTGGATATGATGTCCTCGATGCCATCCTCGGCGAAGTCGAGGAAGCCGCGGTGCGTTATGTCGGCCTGCCAGAGGCCGGCCTTGTGAATGCGTGTCGGCGCCGCCGCCACCTGCATCGCTGTAGCGTCTCGCATCTCCGCGACGTAATCCAGTCGCGTCAGGCTGAACTGGGCGCTGAAGTCGTACGCATCAATGAAGACGCGGGCGTTGTGCCATATGAAGGTGGCCATCAGCTAGTTGTCCAACTCGGTCTTACCCGTCGGCACGTCCGCCGTTATCCCGGCGGCGTCAGCCGCAGGGTCGTCCTCGGCGGCAGCCACGAGCGGCGCGCCCAGCAGCGGGGTCGTCCGCACGACCTGGCCGCTATCGAGCAGCGACTGCAGGTACTCCTCCTCGACGGCATCGCCGGGGAAGCTCTCGCCGAACCCGATGACGATCCCATTGATGTTCAGAGGCGGGCCGCCCACGACCCTGTACGCTGCGCTAGCCGGAGTCGGGCTCATCGTTGTTCACTCTCTCTGCGTGGCCATCTGGATATACGAAACTTTGACACAGGCGGCAGTAGTCCCGCTGCGGCCCGCCGCTCACTTGCGCGGAAACCGCACCTTCGTGACGGCACTCAACCGCTGTCAGGATCCCAGGCTCGCCTTCGCCAGGCGGCGCCGACGCTGCCGAAGCCTGTAGAGCCTGCAGCGAAACGTCAATGGCGATAGCTGCCGCCTCCAGCGCATTGCGCGCGGCACGGAGTTGACTCTCCAGTAGCTCGCTTGTATCCATTTACTCCTCTATTCTACAGCCTCGGGAGGAACCTCGTTGAAGTAGTACGTGTTGATGTGCTTGCATGAGGGGCGGGTGCACTGAATCTCAAGAGGGCCGCCCCGCAGATTGGGACCGAACCGGCCCAGCAACTTCCGACAGTGCGGCAGAGCGCACTCAAGCCGACGTAGGCCATCCAGCCCTACATCAGGAATACGAGTGACAGAGGAGCGCTGACTCATGGTCCGGGCGCCCACGCTTCGTAATTGCATGCCCAGACGGGGCGTTCCTCGCTGTCGCCTTGTACCTGGAACGGCTCGGACAGGGCGGTGATTTTGTCGTAGGTGTCGCCCCCGCCGACCGCGGTAGTTCCTAGCGCCTGCAGCAGCAGGTGGATGGCCAGCATCCGGGCCTCAACCGCTTCGCCTTCACCACGCGGTCCGCGGACCATCACCTGGAAGGTGGTCATCCGCTCTGCGACGGTCGGCCCCATCGTCAGCACGGGAGGCGGGCCACCGCTCACCTGAACGGCGATGACGTCGTCCGGCAGCGCAGGCATGCCCTGAAGGAAGATCGCAGGCTCACCAGTCAGTCCGCTCTGGATCAACGATTTGATGTCGACCGCTACAGTCATCGAAGCCCTCCCACGGGCCAGGCCACGGTACGGAGCATGTCGTTGCCTCCACTGAATGACGCAGCGATATTCTCCCAGTGTTGGCGGGCAGGCTTCTCCAGGAACTTCCACTGCGTCGGAGAAGCGTGGCGTGCGGTGCGCGTGCCTGGTCGCCATTGCGGCGGGTCCTTCGGGCCGGGACCGCCCGGTGGGGGGATCTCGTGGACGAACAGCGCGTAGTCGGTGCCGAAGCTGAGGATCACCGCATCGTCTCCGTCGCGCTTGATACGCGCGCTACCGCGCAGCCGTCCGAATTCTACTGGCGCGAGCCGTACCGCGTCGGTGAGGATCTCCTCGCCCAGCGCGAAGATGCGATTACCCGCCTCGCGGCTAGCCTCACGTCCCAGCGTAGAAAAGGAACGGCCGAGCTGGTCAGCCCCGAGTACCTGCGACATTCCCAGGAGGCCTCCCATGGCTACACCGTCCTGCCGCTCGCACCGAGGATCAGTTTCATGTGGTGGTCGGCAGAGGTCGCGGCTACGAAGTCGCTGAACAGCAGGAGCTGCGCGTTGTCGATCCAGACCTCATCGTCGGCCGTCGGGGCGATCGTGTGGTTGAGCCGCAGGAACGCGCCTGCCAGATCGCCGGAGTCGGGCGTGAAACGCGACGACACGCGCTGCCACCGGTCACGCAGGTCAGGGTCGCTGGCGACGACCGCGCCCAGGGTGACGGAGGTGAGGCCGGTGACGGTGGGCGACAGATTGCCTGCCCCCGTGAACGCAGTAGGAATCCACACGTAGGCGTCCCAGATGTACTCGACCGCGGTCAGCGCTCCGTGTGTGGTGCCGATGTCATAGTCCGCCGCCACGAGGTCATCCTGATAGGTGGCTTTCAGGCTAGCGTTGGAGACCATGTGACGGCCGGTGTCACGTACCGCGGTGTTAGTCCCGCCGGCGCTCCAGTCGGTAGCCGCGCTCGCTATGTACGGGTTGGCGACCAGGTTGGCGGGCAGCGCGTGCGACCCGCCTTCCTCGTCGGTGAAGCGCGAGACATTCAACACCGTGAACTGCGTCCCGTCGGGCATCGTGACCCTGGCGTCCGGGTGGATGTCGACCGGCAGTAAGCCACTGCTATCAGGGGCCAGCCAGGCGACGTGGGTGCCGATGCGCTCGCGACCCTCTAGGTCGGTGGTGCGGGTCTCCACGGCGACGACGCGCCCGCTGAACTCCTGCACCGCGTCGTAGGTCGGGCGGTTGTATTCGTCGTACGACGCGACCGCCTCCAGCAAGACGCGGGCGGGCATGAACTCACGGAATTCGTCGGCGAAGCTCAAAGGCCTTCTCCCCTACTGATCGAGGTCTGACAGTTTCCTCGGGTGTCCGTGGTCCACACCCCTACGGGGATAGTCGTGCATGCCGACAGCGAACCGCCCCTGCGGCAGATCGATGTCTCTCAGGTCGGAATTGATCTCGTCGAACGACTGACCGCCGACGTAGATCTGGTACGGGTCGGACGCCAGCGCCAGCTCCTCAAGGTTCGCGATGTGCTCCGCGTATGCCTTGTAGCGATCGCTTGCATTGATGCGAAGGTCGCCTACCGCCTTCGTGACCTGGCGGGCGAAGACCGACAGGATGGCCCGGGCCACCGCGACTGCCGCCGATCCAACCGTGGTGTAGGTCGTGACGAAGTAAGTGATCTCCTCGTCCTGCATGAGCTGATCGCTCGTATCGGTATCGCCCACCATGAGGCGGATCTGGTCCTTGTCGGAGGCGCCGGGGTCGCTGCTGTCGTACGTCCAGGTCATGACTCTATTCTACCTCGGGCGCGAGGACTGCCGCGCCCAACTTCAGAAGAGCAGCTCGCATTCGCGCAGTAAAGGTCAGCTCGGGCGCAGGCTCCGTTGTCGGCGCGCGGCTGCGGCCGGAGACCATCAGCGCGTAGTTGGCCGCGGAGAGGGGGGTGACGCTGGTAGGCACCGCCCAGGGCTCAAGCGGGATCTCGCTCGCCCAGACGCGCCGCGCCGCACCACGCGGGGACCCGGTGCCGTCGAAGCCGTGAACCTCCATGCCCACGATGTCAGCCAGCACTGAGGTCATCCGGGGGCGGCCTTGATCGTTGTCCGCGTAGACGATAGGCTCGGTGTAGTAGCGCACTAGAAGTCGTCCAGCGGAAAACCGCTAATGGCATAGTGCGCATTCTGGGTGTTGCTCCCAGCTCCGATTGGCGACAGCATCGCGAAATCGCCATCCTGCGCAATCACATGGGCGTGATTGACCAGCGAGTCTGTTAGGTCGTTGCTCAGACCCGCGAGGGTGAACGGGTCAAATGCGGCGACGAGCACCCCCGCAGTCGTCAGCTCCCACATGGCGCTGAGCGCCGGCCCGTCGGATCGCATGAGTACCACCCGGGTACCGACGTTATAGCCGGAATACTTGCGCACGTTGGTAGCGGCCACATCAACCGCGACATCGAAGGCCGTAACCTTCGCATCAGTGTAGGTGATGGTGAACCCGGTCTCGTCCCCGGTGATGTCGCCGAAGTAGATGTCGTCCTGGAAGAACGTCATGATCTTGTTCGACGCGATGGGGACAGACATCGTGCCCATGAGGTTGGTGTCGGGAGGGGCGTTGGCCCCCGCGATGGTCACGGCGACCGCGGTCATCAACGTGCTGCCGTCCGTCACCTCAATGCTGCGGATAACGAAGGTATCAGGCACCCCGGCTGTGTCATGCGTTTCGATGAACACGACGGGGTTTGTGGCATCGGCCGGGCTCTCGATAGCGAAGCCGTGCATTCGGGCGATGTGCGAGGAGTTGACTCCGAGTGCCACGCTAGCGTCGAGCCCGTCAATGCCGACCTTGTGGTACCAGACACCTCCGGCGCGGGAGTACGTGATTACCTTGACGTTGTTCACGCTGACAAGCGCGACGTTGGCGGCTCGCACAGGCGACCCGGTGTTGTCCACGTAGAACGGGAGGACATAGTTGTTCTGACCGCCAGTGTTGAGGCCCGCAGGAAACTGCTCGGCCACAGCCGCGGCCGCAGCCGCCACCTCTAGAATTCCGTTGACGAAGATGGACACGGCGGAGCTACCCCGTTACAGGTTCAGCAGCGCCAAGCCGCCGCCGCTCTGGCCCCCGAGGGTGCCCCCGGCAGGGATGGCGTAGGTCAGAATCAGCTTGGGACCACCGTCTCCCGAGGTTTCGGACATGTCGAACACCATCTGGGCTTGAACACCACTGGCCCACGTGGGCTCAAGGTCTGCTCGGTCCGACTCAAGCATAACCCCGAAGCGCACGATACCGGCGCCATCGGCTGCCGCCTGAACAAAGTCCTTGCCTGCCTGATTGAGAGTGAAGACGACAGGTTCCCCGGCGGTGGCCGATGAGAGGGCCAGCGTGTCGCTGAGCGGTACGCCCACGGTCCAGTTGGCGATGGCGTAGTCCCCCGCGATGAGGGCGGTATCGGTGTCGGGGTTTACCTCGACCAGCACCGCCGACTGCCCCGCAAGAGTCTCCGTGATAGCACTCACGTCGAGAAACAGGAAGAAGTCCTGAATGAGCGTGCCCGCGGGGAGGCTGGAAATGTCGAACAGGAACACGCATCGGTACAGCTCGGACCAGTCGTCGGTTACGGCAGTCGCCGTTAGGCGAATCTCGCCGACCCCGAGGTCTGCGGCAGCCGACCCCGCTGCGTCGTGCAGCGTGTCCCAAATCGCATCATTGGTATCCGACACATCGCCATCAACGGTAGAGGTCTCAGGGTCTTTGTCCGGTCTGAAGATAGCGACGGTCACGGTTACTCGTACTCAAGGATGACGTAGGTGGTGACGTCGTGGAGCGTCAGGCTCGCGCCGTCAACGTCCGCGCCGGACCACTGGAACGCGGTCGTGCTACCCTCAACCACCTCAGCCTTGATGTCGATGATGCCGAAGAGAACCCCGCCGCCCTCTTCCGCGTTGGCCGCCGTGGCCATGATGTTGTCGACGAGCAGGATGGCTGTGGTGGCGAACCCGCCGGTGATGTCCACCTCGATCTTGTTGCCAGCAGCAGCCACGATGGCGTTGGCGCTGCCCGAGCTGTCCACCTGCTTTCGCCACGAGATCGCGACGTAGGCGGCGGTGATAGTAGCCCCGGGCGGAACCGCCGTAGCGGGCACCACCACCGAGGGGAGCGCGAGGTTGGGGGCCGCGGCGTTCAGGACAACCGTCGCCTGCATGACGCTGGGGATGACGCGGCGCCCGCCCTTCTGCTTGAGCAGACCGTCGAGCGTGGTGCCCGTGTCATCGAGGATGGCGTTGAGGCCGTTCGTGTAGACGGTCATTAGACCAGGGTCCCGCCGTCTGCACTGGCCCGACCGACAGCGTACACCTCGATCACTGTAGCTGCGTCGGCTGCGCCGCCCGCGATGGTCAACTGGATCTTGCTCCCCACGTTGATGACGCCGACGCCCGTCCAGCCGACCTGCGCCTCGGGCGTCAGGATCGCCACGAGCGCATCGGCCGAAGCGATGAACACGAAGGGCTCTGCGTCGTCGGTCGCGAGGGCGATGCTGGTGATGGTCCCGTCGTCGCTCATGTCGGGGGCCGCGGGCATGCGGAAGAACAGCGCCTCGATGACGAAGTCTGCGGTGTCGCCGGTGAACAGGTCGTAAGCGGCTGCCGCCTGGTTGAGGTCGATGGTCGTCTTGATGACCTGCGAGATGCCCGCGAGTTTCGCGTAGGCGCTAGTACGAGAGTCGACCGCGACTTCGCCCATGATGGCGACGCCGTCGATAGTAACGTCGGCCATCGATTAGTGCCCTTCTACCTCGGTGGAGTAGATGACCACCGAGGAGGTCTCAGCCGCAAGCAGCGGCGCCAGCACGTCCAGGACGTCGTCCGGGGCCAGCTCCAGGACCTCGTCCCCATAGCTGGCGGTGGCGTCGGTCGCCGCCGCAAGGACGATGTTCAGCAGTAGCGTGTCGAAGGCTGCCCCCCTCCCGGAGTTGAGCGTGAGCGTCACGGTGACCGAGGCCGGCGCGCTGTACACAATGGTGACGCGTTTCACATGGCGCACGTAGTCGGAGGTCGGAACGGTCACGGTCTGATTGGCTCCGGCGCCGGAGGTCGCGCTGACCGTCAGCGGCTGGTAAAGTTTCACGACCCGGCCGCTCATGGAGACGTCGACGTCGAACTGCGCCTGGCCAGTCGTGCCGCACTGGAAGCGGAAGCGCCAGAAGGGCATCGTGATCGGTACCCAGCGGTCGATGGGCGTCGAGATCCCCATCGTGCGAGAGCCCGTCTCGTCGGTGAGGATCAGGGTCTTGTCGACGGCCACCCCGAGCATCGACTGCTCGATGACCACACCGCTGGCGTCCGAGGCCTGGTCGGCCGACACTGCGACATGGACCGAGTGCATGCCCGCAGGCACGCGTACGAAGTCCCCGGAGGCCAGCTCCTGCGCGGGGGTCTGCCACTGCCCGAAGGCGGGAGTGTCGTAGTCGGTCGCCGCCAGTAGCGCCGTGCCGGCCTTGACCCGAGCGGCGCCGTCGCCGCCGGTCAGGGTGCCTAGAGTCAGGCTCGTGACCCGGGTCATGAAGGCGACCGAGGCCACCTCGTGCGTACCGCCGGCACCGCCGTTGTCCAGCGACAGCGACTCGGAGACGGCCGCCCCGTCCTCGTCAAAGCCGACGATGGTCACGTCCAGAGACGTGATAGCCGCGCCTCCGTTGGTGACCGTGAACAGCAGTCGGGCCGGGAACGTCGGGTTAGCTACGACCGTGAACGCAAGATCGCTGGACGGTAGCACGTCCGCCACGATGTCTGCGTCGGTCGCGCCGACTACCCGGTAGGCAGGGATGTCCTGCCCTTCGAGTAGGTTACTCGCGGCCTTCCGGTTCAGTGTCAGGATCGCCATGCGCTCAGCCTCTCTGCGCTAGCGATCTAGAAGTCAAGCTGCAGCGTAAACGACGCGTCGGCAAACTCGGTAGAACCATCCTCCGTGATCATCTGGAGCACGATCTCGTCACCGGCGGAGACCGCCAGCGTCAGGCCCGTGACCCGATCGATCTCGTCAGCTCCGGTCCACGTGACCTGTGCAAACAGCCCTGTGGTCAGGTTGATCAGCAGGAACTCGCTGTCATCGTTGGACGCCGAGGCCGTGATCGCCTGCATGTCGACTGCGCTGATCGTGCCCGCCATCGGGACCACGATGCCCTGGCCTACGCTCATCTCCCCGCACCAGACCTGCGTGATCAGCGGGTCGGTCGTATTGAAGACGTCGTCGGCCGAAGCGATCATGCGGACATAGAAGAACGGCCCCTGCGTGTTGACCGTATCCACGGCCCAGTCGGAGGGCGGCAGGAACGTCAGGACCTTGATGCCGGTGGTTGCGCTCAGGGCCACGGTCAGGTCCGCGACCTCGGTGAGCGCGGCCCACACGTCGGCGCCCTTGCTGTACTCCCAGGCGGTCTCAGCCTCGACCGCGGCGCCGACACCCTGCGTGCCAATGTTGATCGCGACCACGGAGAACTTGTTGGTCATGCCGACGAAGATGGAGTCCGCCGTGCTGTACGGCTGCGTCAACGCGACGTCGTTGGCCGCGCCGCTGTTCGCGTCGGTCGTCTCGTCCGTGAAGCCGACGCCGTCTTCCTCGACGATGCAGGCGTCGACGGCCTGCCGCGTCAGCCGGCCGATGAGCACGCCGTCCGACTGCGCGCCGAGCCGGTTGCCCAGCGTGAGCGGCAGAGCCAGCGTGATCGGCAGGCTCATATTCATCTTGGTCTCGTCGACGCTGTCGACGGCAATCTCGGTGGCACCGACAGCGCTGGAGACGATCTTCGCGGAGGTGATCGCGTCGTCCTGGATCTCGTTGGTACCGATCTGCTCGAACGGCTTACTCAGGTCGTACTCGGTCACGTCCGTTGCCACGATGGCCACGTGGCCGACGATCTGTGACAGGGAATTCGGGTCGGCGTCCGTCGGGTCAGTCACGGTCGCGTCACCAGCG
>SDBU01006276.1_pt1 | contig 14038 bp, 11 predicted proteins | sample 2277071 | NCBI WGS metagenome assembly SDBU01 (sample SAMN10397929, study PRJNA504765) | marine sediment metagenome | isolation source: marine sediment core GS08_GC12, 126 cmbsf | place: Arctic Ocean: Gakkel Ridge, Loki's castle | collected 2008
GCCTATGACGCCGTAAGCCGTTTTGACACCATCACCCGCTACAACACCACCGGGGACACTCAGTTGGTCGCCACGAGCACTTACACTTTCGACAACGCCGACCGCATGACCGACTTGACCCACGCCAAGGGCGAGACCACGTTTGCCGATTACAACTGGGGCCACGACGACGGCGGCCGAATAACCGACCAAGACTTTACGTCATTGGTTGGCACTAACGGCAACGCCGATTACACCTACGACGCCACCAACCAACTGACCGACGCCGACTACGCCGCCGATTGGCAATCGGACGAGGACTACGACTACGACGACAACGGCAACCGCACCAATGGCGGTTACACGGTTGGCACGAACAACCGTCTCACTTCCGACGGCACGTACTACTACACCTACGACGCCAACGGCAACCGCATCGCGCGGTTCGTGGACATAGACACCAGCGGGACGCTGAACGCCAACGACACCGACATCACCACGTACTCCTGGGACCATCGCAACCGGCTGCTTACGGTGACCACCTACGCCGTCTACGGCGGCAGTTCGACCAAAGCCACCGCGCAGGTTTACGACCACGTAAACCGCTGGATCAAGCGCGTGATCGACCCGGACGGCGCCTCCGGCGCGGACGACATTCTACAACGCGTGTTCATCTACGACGGCAACCAGATCGTCCTCCAGTTCGACAAGACCGGCACCGGCTCGTTGGTCGCCGCCGACCGTTCACACCGTTACGTCTGGGGCCCGCTGGTCGATCAAATCCTCGCCGACGGCGACTTATCGGGTGGGATGGGCGCCGGCTCTCAATCCGCGTTAGGCAGCAAGAAGTCAAACGCCCGTCCCTCGCGTCCCTCCGGTCTCGGCCGCCGTTCCGCCGGCGCGCGACCACGCGGCGGCTTGGGTTCGAAAAAGGCTTCTGCCAGTCCGCCGGTAGTCCGCTGGCCTTTATGCGACCAGATCAACTCGGTCCGCGACATCGCCAATTACGAATCCGGCACCGACACGACCACGGTCATCAACCATCGCGTCTACGACGCCTTCGGCAAACTGACTGCTGAAACCTCTCCCTCGATCCCTCATCTCTTCCACTACACCGGTCGCGCATTAGACACCTCCACCGGCCAGCAATACAACACTAACCGCTGGTACGATCCAGCAGTAGGAAGATGGGACAGCGAAGATCCAATTGGGTATCTTGCTGGTGACGCAAATCTGTATCGCTATGTATATAACATTCCCACAGGATTGACGGATCCAACGGGCCTCTTTTTCGATTGTTGCGACAAATGTGGTCCAGCGGGTGCAACGCAGAACGTAAAGTTTGTTGAGTTCGCATTTAGGCGGGCATGGGCCAAACTCTCACCCGGAATCATTGCGGCTCAAGGGGAGGCTTTTGGTGGGGCAATGGCTGTTGGCACCATAGTGTCCATAGTAGCTACCGGTGGCGCTGCGCTCCTTCACGAAACACCTGCGGCGATCGCCGCCGCTATTCAAGGCATTGTAGGCGCAATCCAGGGCAACCTTCTGGAAAGTGCAATTTCACAATCTATGTTGGGTCTCGATGCCGCCTCCGCAAAGCGAGAGGGCGTCCGAATATGGGTCAAGCTAACTTATGAAAGTTGCGAAGAGGAGTCCTGCTGGATCTTTTGGAAACGATTGGACTGGCAAGACAAAGAGAAATGGCATGTTTGTTCAGCCGCTGGCAATGGTCCAACTCCAGGGATGGGATTTAGCGTTGATGATATCAAGGGCATCAGGAAAGCTCTTCCCGGCTGCTTGCGGGAGGCCGCGGGCGCGATTAAGGGGCAAAATAAAAAGAAGTAGAAAGGTGCTACAGACATGCGAGTGCAATCACGTTGCCTATTCCTTTTTGTCGTACTTGCCGTTGTATGCGGATGCCAGGAGAGTACCGTTGATTTGAGGATCGCCGCATCCTTGGACGCATGGCGCGGTCCGCGCGGAGTAGGAGAACAGGGAAAAGCGTTTCGCCAACACGTCCTCTTCGCGCTTTCGAATACTAACCGCAATGAATTGGAACAGGCTCGCATCCTTGGCACCGAAATCAATCTTCGTGGAAGCAACGTGCATGTGTTCGTCTCTTGGATGGAACTGCACCCAACAGCGAACGCCGTGCGATTTCGATGCGGCAATAAACAATCTGGAGTCGTTCGTATTATACCCCAAACAATCCGATTTAATCGACAAGAGGCCGAATACTTTGTCACCTACGTGGATTCCGAATTGTTTGATAGGCAGTCGCCCGTGGGCGAAATGTTGCTTCACAGTGTTGACGATGGTGCGCTCAAAGTTGAGCTTCTTAGGGATAACATTGTTCTAGATTCGAGCGATTACGTCATGCGGTACATTAACGGACGGCCCTGTAATGCCCGTTGGCAGGAAACGGAGGAAGGAAAAGAGGAAGGAAAAGTGAAGTAGGTCAGGTACCCTGTACCTGACACGATTGGCTAAACCGCCCCGTGGCTCGTATCGACACCGAAGAGGACGGCACTTCGACGGCGTACGACAAGGCGGGCAACGTCATTCAGACGACCGACGCCAAGAGCCACAACGCCTACTCTACCTACGACGCCCGCAGCCAAAAACTCTCCCACGCCGACCGCGAGAGCGGTGTCACCACTTGGCGCTACGATCAGAACGGCAACCTGCTGCACCTGACCGACGGCGACAATCAACAGGCCGACCATCCGACCATCTGGACCTACAACTTGCGGAACCAGAAGACCTCCGAGGCGTTGCCCGGTCATGACCCGGCCAGCTCGGTCGGCTACGCGGATTACGATAAGAAAAACTTCGCCTACGATTTGGTCGGCCGCCCCGGCGTTTTTTACGACCAACTGGGCGACACGGTAACGCACACCTTCGATATGGCAAATCGCCTCACTCAGCGTGATTACCGGCTGGAGGCGAACTCGCCCAGTGGCACGATCGCCAACAGCGACGAGCTGGCCTATGACGATGCCGGCCGGCTGCTTACGGCCGAAAGTGGGCGATACAATAATACTGTCACCAATGTCTACGGCGACGCGGGCCGCGTGACCAGCGAGTCGATCACCGTAAACTTCGGCTCTGAAACGACTTACACCACCACTTCGCAGTACGACGACGTCGGACGACGTACCCAGATCACGTACCCCGACAGCACCGTCGTCACGCGTAGTTATACTGGCCGTGACCAACTCTACCAAATCGGGTATGATTCCAACAACGTCGCCACGTACAGCTACGACGATAGCGGACGGCGGACTGGGCGGACGCTCGGCGATTCGTCCAACACCGCCACCGCTTGGACCTACGGCCGAGACGATAATTTTGTTACCGCGATCACTACTTCCGGCATCGCGACGTTCGGTTATACTTACGATGCCAATAAGAACAAGCTGACCGAAACCCTCGGCTCACCGATGGCGAATTACGGGTTCGATTCGACCACCTACGACGACGAAGACCGGCTCACCGCCTGGAGCCGCGTCGACGACAACAAGGACCAGTCCTGGAACCTCTCCGAGGTCGGCGATTGGGAATCGTTCACCGAGGAGGGCAACGAAGTAGAGCGCACGCACGACGCCGTGCACCAGCTTACGGCCATCGACCAAACCTCGCTGACCCACGACGCGAAGGGCAACATCACCGTCAACGCAAACGCACAGGAATACGTCTGGGATTTTGACAACCGCATGTCTTCCTACAACAACGGCGAGTACGGCTACACCTACGACGCCCTCGGTCGCCGGGTGAGCAAAACAGTAGTGATCGGCGGCGGCGGTCAGGGCGCGAGGAGGCCCGGTTTGGGCTCGAAGCGCGCCGGCGTCCGACCCGGCGGCAGCAGCTTGGGTTCAAAGCGCGCCGGCTCCCGGCCGGGCGGCCTCGGCTCGAAGAAGGCCGGCTCGACTTCCATCACCACTGTCTACGTCAGCGACGGCCACCAAGTGTTATCCGAATACAAGGACTCCGGCAGCGGCACCTCCTTGGTCCAACAGCGCAAGTTCGTCTACGCCTCATACATTGACGAGCCGGTGTTGATGCTCGACGTAGACGGCGAAACGGAAACGAAATACTACTACCACCAAAACAACCTCTATTCCGTAGCTACACTTACGAATCAAGCCGGCACGGTCGTGGAGCGTTACTCTAACTTGGCCTACGGCGCGGTCACCTTCCACGACGCGAACGGCGACGAGACGGACCCCCAGCCCACTACCGGCTCGCCGGTCGGCAACCCCTACCTCTTCACCGGCCGCCGTTTGGACCCTGAGACCGGTCTCTTCTACTATCGCGCCCGCTACTACTCCACCGACCTCGGCCGATTTATTAGCAGAGACCCCATAGGGTATGCGGCCGATCTGTCATTGTACCAGTACGCTCGTGGGATGCCGCTTGTTGTGATCGATCCCACCGGTGGCTGTGGCTCGCCGCCTCCGGAGTGTAAATGTTGCTGTGCGGATAAACTGACTGGTCCACACAAGAATAAACCCGTGGATTACTCGATTGTGGGTGGTGGTAGAACCTTTGGTACTGAATACGATGTAACTGCCACCATGTGCTGGATTGACGACGCTCCCCCGATGGCTAGGGGCAAAGATTGTAGGTTTGATTGGTATCATTTCTCTACAGCACCTAAGCAACATCTTCCGGATGGATATGCTTCAGGTAGCTGGAACAACGAGATGGCTATTGTAGGAACTAGTTTTTTCAAGGATGTAGAACGAACCTACGGCTGCCCTGAGGTAGTATCGCGAACCGACGAGGCGTTATACCACAATACGAGTTTACTTGATATTCAAAACACCTCATATTATGCGATTCGTGTCAGAAGCGCAGAGGGGTGCCCGTGCGAAGAAGCCGGATACACGGATCCGCCTCCCCTTTTACTCCAGCATAACATCAACTCAAGTACGGGAACTCCTTCAACTGTATTTCAGATTGACGAGATTCCGACCCCGCCCGGTATGCCACCGTGGTCAAAGTGAACACCACAGCGTTTAGGAGTTAGTGTTGATATGCGACTAGCATACTATTTAAGTCTTGCCCTCTTGTGTGGTGCGATCCTCGTCAGCCTGTCAGGTTGCGAATCGCGTCATGATCGCGATGTAATTGATTGGGTCGACGCCTGGCCCCCTGCGGTTACAGGTTTTGGTACGCCACCCGAGGAGTTGGCGAAAGCAAATTCGTTTGACTTTGAGGCGTGGATGCGACAGGGCCGCGCCCTGACCGACGCGGAAGAGACCATTTGTCGGTTACTCAAGAGCCACGACAAACGGCTCATCCGTCGGAAAGCGGTGCATGGCGCACTTTATCATATCGGAACGTCCAGGAGTGTGCCGGTGCTTATCGAATGTCTTGATGAGGATTATATCCGCGGCCATGCGATAACGGACCTGGAACATATCGGCGTCGCCAACGACGACGTTTTTCGGGCACTCGTACGGTGCCTTTACAATGAAGACGGTGGTACCTGCGTTTATGCTGCGCGTACTTTAGCGGCACTTTTTGGGAAAGATGCCATCGAGGCAATTAGGCAGTATCAGCAAAAGCAAGATCGGGAGGTGAAGGAAATTGCGAAGATTATGGAAGACCTGAAGAATGGTCGAGAGGTACGCAGCATTATCCCACGGGCGGAGACGAAAAAGACGGGCGACGGTAAATGATTTGTCGGAGGGTACGTTTTTGAGTCGTTGTTGATCCACCACGGCCGCCGGAAGTTCTCTACAGTGCAAAGAGTAGGTATTGACATGCGACTATTATGTTACAGTTTTGCCCTTTCGTGTGGTGCGATTCTTGTTAGCCTGTCAGGTTGCGAATCGCGCCGCGATCGAGCCGTGCTTGAGTGGGTCGACGCGTGGCCCCCTATTCGTACAGGTTTTGGTACGCCACCCGATGAACTGGCGAAAGCGAACTCGTTTAACGGCGATGTGTGGTTGCAGCAGGGCCGCGCTTTGCCCGACGCGGAAGAGACCATTTGTCGGTTGCTAAGAAGTCACGACGAGCGGCTTAATCGTCGGAAAGCGGTGCATGGTGCGCTCTATTTTATTGGAACGTCCAGGAGCGTACCGGTTCTTATCAAATGCCTTGATGATGATTGGCTCCGCAACCTAGCGATACAGGATCTGGGGCATATTGGCATCGCTAACGACGACGTTTTTAGAGCGCTAGTACGATGCCTACACAATGAGGGCGGTGGTACCAGTGTTACTGCTGCGTGGACTTTAGCAACACTTTTTGGGAAAGACGCCATCGAGGCAATCAAGCAGCGCCAGCAAGAGCTAGATTTGGAGGCGGAGAACATTGCAAAGATTATGGAGGATCTGGAGAGCGGTCGAGAAATACGTGGCAATGTCCCACGGGCGGAGACGAAAAAGGCGGACGATGGTACGAAAAAAGCGGACGATGGTAAATGATTTGCCGGAGGGTCTGCCCCCGAGTCGTTGTTGATCCACCATGGCCGCCGTAAGTTCTACGGTGCAAGGAGTAGTTATCCGTATGCGACTATCATTTAGCATTACCGTTGCCCTGTTGGGTGGTGTGTTTCTCGGCGGATTGACGGGCTGCGAATCGCGCCGCGATCGAGCCGTGCTTGAGTGGGTCGACGAGTGGCCCCCCGCAGTTACATTTGTTGGTACGCCACCCGAGGAGTTGGCGAAATTGGACTCGTTTAACTACGAGGCGTGGGAGCAACAGGGCCGCGCCCTACCCGACGCGGAGGAGACCATCTGTCGATTGCTCAAGAGTCACGACAAACGGCTTGACCGTCGGAAAGCGGTACGGGCGCTCGATTACATCGGAACGGCCAAAAGTGTGCCGGTACTTATCGAATGCCTTCGTGACGAGGATGGTTGGATTCACAGCGAAGCAGTGATCGGTTTGAGGGATATTGGCATCGCCAACGACGACGTTTTTAGGTCGCTAGTACGATGCCTAAACACCGAGCGCGGTGATACCAGTGTTATTGCTGCGCAGGCTTTAGCAGAACTTTTTGGGAAAGACGCCATCGAAGCAATCAAACAGCACCAGAAAAACCTAGATAGAGAGGCGGAACTCATGGCGAAGATTTTAGAGGCTGTGGAGAACGGTCAAGAAGTACGTGGCAATGTCCCACGGGCGGAGACAAAAAAAGCGGGCGACGGTAAATGATTTGTCGGGGAATCGGTCCCCGCCTCGTCGTTGATTTTACTTGGCCAAGCTGGTCAGCAAACTCGAGAGAGTTGCTTCCATGTTATCAAAGGCGTGTGTTCAAAGAATCGATGCCATTGCGCTCGCCGTCGGCGTGGCGATGCTCGTCTGGATATGGGGCAAGGGCAATCAACAAATAATTGCCCTGCCGCTGGCTTTGTGGCTGATTGTCTCGTTGTGGCCGCGCCATGTTCCCGCAGGGATAAGGCAAAACGAACAGGATGCTCGCTGTCATGGCTTTTGTTTGGCGCGTGTTCATTGGTTCACGACTGCTATGACTTTACTCGTATGGGGGTCTGTTGTTGTCGGAGCATGGGCTAACTTTCCAACGATGACCACCAATGTCGAGGAGATCGGTAAGAAGCTCGACGCGGCAGATACGCTTGCAGGGCGAGGCCGTTTCGAGGAAGGATTGACTCTACTCAAATCGCTTGCGATTCCAGATAATATGCCGATTCAAAAGGCGCGCAGGCACCATAATTGCGGAGTGTTTCTCGTTCGGCTTCAACGGCCCGCTGAGGCCCTGGAGCAGTTTCGCCTTTCGCTGAAGTATGATAGAGCCAATGTGCAAGCGGCGTACATGGTTGCCGTACTGACACTCAAGCAGGGCCAACACAAAGAAGCCGAACGAATGACGAACATCGCGCTTTCGATTGCCCCAGACTATACGCCTGCTTTACAGTTGAGGCAGGCCATACTCGCCGGAACACAGCCGCGGACGGGCGCACGTGGAGTCGCTCAATGAGGCCTATTCTGTTTCAGTACGGCTCAATTAGCGTGGCGTCGTACCCTTTGTTCTACGGACTGGGGCTCGGGCTGGCGGGCCTGACGTTTGCATTCCTAATGCGGCGGTCCGGAGTCGAAGTCAGAAGAGCAATCCAATATTGGTTTTTCGTGACCATTGCGGTGGTTCTTGGCGGGCGAATTCTGTACCTAATCATTTGTGCTAAACCGAATGAACCTTGGAATTGGTCATTTCTGTCGCTTGAGTCGGGGGGTGAGGTTCTCTATGGCTCGCTACTCTCCGGGATCGCCGTTGCCTGGATTCTTGCCCGCCGTTGGCGCATTTCTTGTGGTGAGGTACTCGATGCTGGTGCAATTTGCGCTCCTATTGGTATAGCGGTTGGTCGAATCGGGTGCCTTCTCGAAGGATGCTGTCACGGTACTCTCTCTAAGGTACCTTGGACAATGCAGTATCCCAAGGTCATTGACCCAGAAGGCAACATTGTTGGTAGTGCCGCCTTCGTAAAGCACTTGGAAATGGGCGTTGTTAGTAGTATGGACGTCTTTTCAGCGCCGGTCCATCCCGTGCAAATCTACGAGTTCTTCACATGCACACTGATTGCTGCGTTTATGTTCGTACTCTGGAAGGCGCAATGGCTGAAATACCAACTCATCTTGTTATTTGTGTCGATGTATTGCACATGGCGATTCGTGGCAGAGTTTTTTCGCGTTGAGGAACGATCGTTTTTTGGCTTGACCGTGTATCAGATCCTCAGCGTGACGATTGGGGCGTCATCAATGGTAGCGCTTGTTCACCTTCGGTCAAAATGGCGATTGCCTCCAGGGGAAAAAGCCTCAGGAAAAGATAGTGGGGAAAGGCGAAAGACCAGTGGCCTAGAGAACAGGGGCGTCAGAAGATCAAAGGGTAGGAAGAAAAAATATACCGGTGTCCTGGTCCAGCGAGACTTGACAACCCAGATGAAGGAGACCTGATTCCCGCAGAATGGCGGGCAAAAGGTGTTGAATGAGGCGTTTTCCGAGAGCGTTGCGTAAAGCGCGGCTTGGGGAGTTTTGGGGTCAGTGTCCCAGTCCAGCGAATCTTGACAACCGAAGCGATGGATAACAAACCCCCTTGAAATAGCAGATATATCACGTCGAACGAAACATTTTCCGAGTGCAAGGAGTTTTGGGGTCTGTACCAGTCCAACGACTTTATACAACCGAGGAGAAGGAGCACGATTTCCCGCAGAATAGCGGAAAATTGGGCGGGGACGTATAGGGGGTCAGGAGTCTTTGATTTGAACGCATCGGCACGCAGGGGGACGGGGCTTCGACGGTGTATGACAAGAACTCCAAGAAAAACGGGAACTCCCCCAAAATTTCCCTACCCCGACGGCCCGTGGACGCCCCCGGACGGTCCAGGGAAGGCCCCAATTGGCCCAGGGAACCTCCCGGTTCGTCCGGGGAAGGCCCCGTTTAGTCCGTAGACACCCCCGGTTCGTCCGGGGACGCCCCGATTGGTCCGGGGAAGGCTCCAGTTCGTCCGGGGAACCCCCCGATTTGTCCAGGGAATCCCACAACCCGCCGATTTCTTTCCCCCGGGGGCTGGACATCCCCACGGGTCTGGCGGATAATGCCCCGTATCAGCCGGAGGGGCCACGGCAGAGGGTAACGGTGATTTCCAAACTGGGCGATCCGGCCCCGCCGTAGGTGCATGAGTTAAAGAAAAACACTGGTACGATTCCTTGATAGGTTGGGGTGGCAGTTGTACTGCCGCCCCGAATCACCGTTCACTAGGTGGCAGTACAACTGCCACCCCAACAAGCGTTCAATAGGAGGGTGCGGCGATGGCCAACGACTACATTCCACGCGGCGACGCCGAGTTCAACGCCTGGCAGGCGAACTTCGTCAACTACGCCAACGCCAACCTGGCGAATCTCGGTTTGGCGCCGCCGGATTTGTTTCCGATATCGAGTTCCCAGGGCGTTTGGACGCCGAGCTTGACGGCCCACGTCGCCGCCCAAGCCAACGCCCAATCGGCCTGTGCGACGAAGGACGAAAATCGAACGGCCCTGGAAGCGTTGATCCGCGCGCTGGTGCGCCGCTTGCAGGCCAGTCCCGACGTCAGCGACGCCGAGCGCGAGGCGCTGGGCATCACCGTCCCGGACTCCGTGGCAACGGCCGCGGCGATTCCGACCACGCGACCCATTTGCCAAGTCGATACCAGCCAGCGATTGCGGCACACGATCGACTTTGCCGACGAGAGCACCCCCACGCGCAAGGCCAAGCCCAAGGGCGTGATGGGCGTGGAAATCTGGGTCAAGATCGGCTCCACGCCGCCGGTCGATCCCGGCGAGTTGACGTTTCTGGCCGTCGATACGCGCAGCCCCTACACTCGCGATTTCGACGGGGCCGATGGCGGCAAGCAGGCCCACTACATGCTTCGCTGGGTCAACACACGCGGCGAAACCGGCCCGTGGAGCGAGACGGCCACCGCGACCATCGGGGCGTAGCGTCATCCTGGCCGGGGCAGTGAAGTAGGTCAGATACCCCGTACCTGACACGATCGACTGGCCACCAGGTTTCGCTGACCGATCCGGAGTCGAACGAGACCACTTGGACGTTTGACCCCCGAGATAGAGTGGTAGAGGAGACTAACGAGCTTTCCCAGACTCGCTATTTTCGCTATGACGAGAACGGAAACCGCCGCTTTCGGGTAGGTCGGGATTCACGCGTTTGTGTATACATCTATAATACTGTCAATCTGACGACCTACGAACGCTGGTACAATAACCTTAGCGACGCCCAAAGCGACTCGAGCCGTCAGAACGCGATCACCTTCACCTACGACCTGGTCCATCGCATGACAGCGGCGACAGATTCCGGTTCCACTTTCGCCTACGCCTACACGCTCGACATGGCCGATCGCGCCGAGTCGATCGTGACTGGCATCGCTGGTCTCACCCCGACGGTAACTTTCGATCAGGCGTTCGACGACGCCAGCCGCCGCTCTCAACTGGCGGCCGCGCTCGACGCGACCGACGACTTTGTCAACGACTATCTATATGACGCCGCCGGCCGGATGGAGCGGATCACACAACAGGGCAACGGCGGCAACACCGTGGCCCCAAAACGTTTTGACTTCGCCTACGACGCCGTCAGCCGTTTCGACACCATCACCCGCTACAACAACACCGCCGGCACACAGACCGTCGCCGTCAGCAGTTACACCTTCGACAACGCCAACCGCTTGACCGACTTGACTCACGCGAAGGGCGTGACCACGTTCGCCGACTACGACTGGGTCCACGACGACGGCGGTAGAATAACCGACCAAGACTTTACATCCTTGGTCGGAACCAATGGCAACGCCGACTATTCTTACGACGACACCAACCAACTGACCGCCTCCGACTACGCCGCCGACTGGCAGACGGACGAGTCGTACACCTACGACGAGAACGGCAACCGCACCAACAACAACTACACGGTCGGCGCGAACAACCGTCTCACTTCCGACGGCACGTACTACTACACCTACGACGCCAACGGCAACCGCATCGCTCGGTTCATCGACGTAGACACCAGCGGGACGCTGAACGCCAACGACACCGACATCACCACGTACGCGTGGGACCATCGCAACCGCCTGCTTACGGTGACTACATACGCCGTCTACGGCGGCAGTTCCACGAAAGTCACCGCGCAGGTTTACGACCACGTAAACCGCTGGATCAAGCGCGTGATCGACCCGGACGGTGCCTCCGGCGCGGACGACATCCTGCAACGCGTGTTCATTTACGACGGCAACCAGATCGTCCTCCAATTCGACAAGACCGGCGCCGGCTCGCTGGTCTCGGCCGACCGTTCGCACCGCTACGTTTGGGGCCCGCTGGTCGATCAAATCCTCGCCGATGGCGATCTTTCCGGCGGGATGGGCGCTGGTTCGCAATCCGCGCTCGGCAAGAAGAAGGCCAACGCGCGACCATCGCGACCGTCACGCCCCTCCGGCCTCGGTCGCCGTTCCGCTGGCTCACGTCCTCGCGGCGGGCTTGGCTCGAAGAAGGCATCGGCCAGTCCACCGGTAGTCCGTTGGCCGTTATGCGACCACTTGCAAAGTGTCCGCGACATCGCCAACTACGAATCCGGCACCGACACGACCACCGTAATCAACCATCGCGTCTACAACGCCTTCGGCAAACTCACCTCGGAAACCTCCCCCTCGATCCCCCACCTCTTCCACTACACCGCCCGCGCGTTAGACACTTCTACTGGCCAACAAAACAATCTCCACCGCTGGTACGATCCAGCAGTCGGTCGCTGGGACAGCGAAGATCCAATCGAGTATGATGCTGGCGACATGAACCTCTCCCGCTATGTCGGCAATGGGCCGACAGACGCGACTGACCCCTTTGGGCTCAAGATATGGACGTCGTCGTGGGACACGATACATTCCGTGTGTTTGGGCACATGGTACACAGCACACTACACGCTCACTTTTGACGATGTTGCTTGCACTATTTCGTTGTCAGGTCCAAGGCTGACCGGAATGTGGTATGCTTTTCCTAACACCGCCGTGAATACTGGATCACTTGTTTCCATGAATCCCAAGGATCCCATTGATTGCTGCTTACCAGACGGGACGGATGGCACGCAGGAAGTAAAGGAGTATGTCTTCAAAGATACCGCCGATATCGTTCACGGCGTAGGGAAGTATGGCTTAACGACTGCCAATGGATGGAAAAAAACCACAGTGATAATACACTGCGAGTGCAAAGCGGTAAAGACAAGTAAAAAGTAATGATTGCTCTTGGTTTTAGCGAAAAGGAGTTGAATGTATGCTGATAATGCTCAAGTTGCTGCCTTGGCTTTTCCTTGTTGCGCTAGTGTGTCTGATAGTTTGGTTTGTTTGGTACATGCGAAGCAGGAAGAAGGGCTAAAGGCAATACCGTTTAACGAAGCATAAGTTGCAGCCTCCTGCTATGTTACGTGTTCTTAACCGCGTAACGCTAGCAAGGAGGCTGCGAACATGAGACGGAAAAGGGACGGAAAAGGGGGACGGGACGGAAAAGGGACGGAAAAGGGGACGGGACGGAAAAGGGGGGGACGGAAAAGGGGACATTACTGATATTGGGGACGGAAAAGGGGGACGGAAAAGGGGACATTACTGATTTTGGCAAGATAGATAACCGATAATCAGTGATGTCGCCTTTTCCGTCGCTTCGACAAGGCGGGCCACCAGGTCTCGCTGACCGATCCTGAGTCTAATACCACAACTTGGGACTTCGACCCCCGCGACAGGGTGGTAGAGGTAACTAACCAACTCTCCCAGACCCGCTATTTTCGCTACGATGAGAACGGAAACCGCCGCTTTCGGGTAGGTCGGGATTCACGCGTTTGTGTATACATCTATAATGCTGTCAATCTGACGACCTACGAACGCTGGTACAATAACCTTAGCGACGCCCGATCCGACTCCAGCCGTCAGAACGCGATCACCTTCACTTACGACCTGGTCCATCGCATGACAGCGGCGACCGATTCCGGTTCCACTTTCGCCTACGCCTATACGCTTGACATGGCCAATCGCGCCGCGTCGATCGTCGCCGGCATTGCCGGTCTCACTCCTACGGTCACTTTCGATCAGGCGTTCGACGACGCCAGCCGGCGCTCTCAACTGGCGGCCGCGCTCGACGCGACCGACGATTTCGTCAACGACTATATCTACGACGCCGCCGGTCGGATGGAGCGGATCACGCAGCAGGGCCAAGGCGGCAACACCGTGGCCCCAAAACGGTTCGACTTCGCCTACGACGACGTAAGCCGTTTTGACACCATCACCCGCTACAACAACACCGCCGGCACGCAAACCGTGGCCGTCAGTTCTTACACCTTCGACAACGCCAACCGCTTGACCGACCTGACCCACGCCAAGGGCGAGACCACGTTTGCCGATTACAACTGGGGCCACGACGACGGCGGTAGAATAACCGACCAGGACTTTACGTCATTGGTCGGCACTAACGGCAACGCCGATTACACCTACGACGCCACCAACCAACTGACCGACGCCGACTACGCCGCCGACTGGCAGACGGACGAGTCGTACACCTACGACGACAACGGC
>SDBU01006277.1_pt1 | contig 14038 bp, 12 predicted proteins | sample 2277071 | NCBI WGS metagenome assembly SDBU01 (sample SAMN10397929, study PRJNA504765) | marine sediment metagenome | isolation source: marine sediment core GS08_GC12, 126 cmbsf | place: Arctic Ocean: Gakkel Ridge, Loki's castle | collected 2008
CTATGATCCTGGATCATTCGGTCCCCTCGGCGCTGATGATTGGCGGTCTGGCCCTGGCCATCGTTTATCTTTTGCCGCGAAGAATTAATCGCGTCATCCCTTCGCCATTGCTGGCGCTTATCATCGGTACACTAACGCTCTATTTCTGGCAGGGGGCTGACATAGCAGCCGTCACGGAGAACGGCAAGACACTCTACAAGCTGGGCGAGGTGTCGGTACTGGGAAACATTCCCTTCGGTTTTCCGGTACCGCAGATGCCAGCGATCGAACTTTCTTTACTGGTGACTATGCTGAAGTCAGCGCTCATTCTTGCGGCCCTGGGAAGCATCGACTCATTACTGACATCACTGGTGGCCGACAATGTGACGCGCACCTATCACGAATCGAATCGTGAACTGATCGGCCAGGGCATTGGCAATACCATATCCGGCTTGTTCGGTGCGCTGCCGGGTGCCGGCGCCACCATGAGAACTGTCGTTAATGTTCGCGCCGGCGGGCTGACACCGCTATCGGGCGCTCTGCATGCGATCGTACTACTGGCCATCGTACTGGGTGCCGGCACAGTGGCAGCATACATTCCACATGCGGTATTGGCCGGCATTCTTGTGAAGGTCGGTACGGATATTATTGACTGGGATTACTTAAAACGCATGCGCACAGCCCCGAAAGCGGGCATCGCGATCATGTTTACTGTATTCGGATTGACAGTTTTTGTGGATCTCGTTACCGCAGTCGGCATCGGTATGATTATGTCTGCGTTCCTATTCATGCAGCGCATGGTTGACCTGCAATTGAGCTCAATTACCGCCATAACATCTCCTGAAGAAGAATCGCCACTTTCAGATGAGGAGGCGGAAATTCTCAAGGAAGCCAACGGCCGTATTCTGCTTTTCCACATCTCCGGCCCGATGAGTTTCGGTGCTGCGAAAAGCACCGCACGGCGACTGGCAAGGTTTGACGAATATGATGTACTGGTACTGGATTTATCGGATGTGCCGCAGATCGATTTTACGTCCTGCCGGGCGCTGGAAGACATGTTGCATAATGCCCAGCATATGGGGAGAGACGCTTTGCTGGTGGGTTGCAAAAAACAGGTACGGCAAATGCTCGATCGGCAGGGTGTTATCGACAAGTACGCTGATCACCAGATGGCGACCAGGCGAATTACTGCCTTGAAGAAAGGATTGCGATTGGTGCGCGAGCGCAATAATTAGCTCGATGGTCAATTGATGAAAAAATAAAGGCCGCACAAGCGGCCTTTATCCATATAAAAGGGAACACCTTGAACTGTCGCAAGTTTAGCTCTTTTCTGCCGGCGTTTCCGATGACGCTTCCGGGGCTGCTTCCGGGGCTGCTTCCGCCTCGGTTGCCGCCTCTTCTGCCGGTTTCGGCAGCTTCACTTCGATCAGCTTTTCCGCCAGCAGGATTTTGACCTTTTCTTCCGCATTGATCCATTTATTGTCAGCACCCTTTACCGCATAACGCTTGGAGCGTTTTTCATAAATGGTGTACTCGGGAGTTTTCTTTGCAACTTTCATGACTTCCTTTCCAGTTTTGAGTTAATTAAATTTATTCAGTGTGCCTTGCAGGTTAACCGCCAGCCGTGGTTAACCCAGTGGCCATCTTGACCGTATCTGCCAATTGCTGGCTGAGCCGGGCGACTTCGGTGGCATCATCGCCTTCGACCATAACCCGGATAACCGGTTCGGTTCCCGAGGCGCGCAACAATACGCGCCCGCGATCAGCGAGTAAACCCTCTACTTCGGCAATCGCTTCCTGCACTTGCGGGGAGCTGCTTACATCGAATGAACCCGATGTACGAACATTGACCATCACCTGCGGATAGCGGCGCATTCCCTGTTTTAATTCTGCCAGCGGCTTGCCACTGGCCACCACTGCCGCCAGCACCTGCAGCGCGGCGATAATGCCATCGCCGGTAGTGGTTTTGTTCAGACAAATTATATGGCCGGATGATTCGCCACCGATATCCCAGCCCTTGTCCTTCATCAGATTCATGACATGGCGGTCACCCACTTCTGCCCGTTCAAATGGTATGTTGTTTTCGGCGCAGGCCTGCTCCAGCCCCAGATTGGACATCAGCGTGCCAACCACCCCACCGGCCAGCTGCTTTTGGCGATGGCGCTGCATGGCGATCACGTATAGCAACTGATCGCCATCAATAATTTGTCCCTTGTGGTCCACCATGATAACGCGGTCGCCATCACCGTCGAGGGCAATGCCCAGGTCCGCCTGATTCTCGACAACTGTTTTCTGCAGCTGCATGGGGTGCGTAGAACCACAGTTGGCGTTGATATTAAAACCATCCGGATCTACGGCAATCGGAATGACGTCGGCGCCCAGTTCAGAAAATACCAGTGGCGCTACCTGGTAAGCCGCACCATTGGCGCAGTCCACTACAATGGTCAAACCGTCCAGGCTCAATTCTGTCGGGAAGGTGCTCTTGCAAAATTCGATATAGCGACCGGAGGCATCAACGTATCGTTTTGCTTTCCCCAGCTTGTCAGCCGCAACCATGGCAATGGGTCCGTCCATCGCCGCTTCGATGGCCAGCTCCATGTCATCTTCCAGTTTCGTACCATCGGGTGAGAAAAATTTGATCCCATTATCATCAAACGGATTGTGTGACGCGCTAATGACAATGCCGGCACGGGCCCGGGCCGTGCGCGTCAAATAGGCAATGGCCGGCGTCGGCATGGGACCGAGCAGACGAATATCGACACCGGCCGCAGACAGACCCGCCTCCAATGCTGATTCCAGAAGATACCCGGATACACGTGTATCCTTGCCGATCAGTATTTTGTTTTTAGACCTGCCATCGCCACCCAGTACGCGACCGGCAGCCCAACCGAGCTTCAACACAAACTCTGGTGTAATCGGTGCCTTGCCTACCTGCCCGCGGATGCCATCCGTTCCAAAATAACGTTTTTCCACTTCTCTCCCTTTCGAGTCACTCACGAGGGTAATCCACAGTAACGGCTTCCCACATCCGCAGCGCCTGTACCGTCGGCGCTACATCATGCACCCGTATGATTCTAGCGCCATTTTGCGCCGCAATTAACGCCAGCGCCACACTGGCGTGCAGACGCTGTTCCACCGGCAGGTCCAGCACCATGCCGATCATGGATTTACGTGACAGACCCGCCATGATCGGCACACCCAGCACATTGAATTTCTCCAGATAATTCAACAAGGCCATATTGTGTGCCAGTGATTTGCCAAATCCAAAACCCGGATCAATAATGATATTTGCCTTATCAATTCCTGCGTCAACCGCTGCCTTCATTCGCTTTTTGAAAAAGGCAGTGACATCGACGACCACGTCCTCGTACTGCGGGTTTTGCTGCATCGTCCGCGGCTGGCCCTGCATATGCATTAAACATACCGGCACGTTGCATTCGCTAGCCGCTTGCAGGGCACCGTCTAGTTGCAAGGCACAGACATCATTGATGAAACCGGCGCCTGCCGCAACCGCCGCGCGCATGACTTCCGGCTTGGAGGTATCAATGGAAATGGGTATGTCAACGTCCGCTGCAACTGCTTCTATTACTGGCAGCACGCGATCCATTTCCTGTTGCGCAGGCACCGCGTCTGCACCGGGGCGTGTCGATTCGCCACCAATATCGATAATGGCCGCGCCCTGCCCGGCCATCTCGATGGCACGGGCGACTGCTTTATCGGGCGCCATAAAAACACCCCCGTCCGCAAAGGAATCGGGGGTGATATTAAGTATTCCCATGACCACAGTGCTTGCCAGGTCGAGTTCACGCCCGCCGCACACCAATGTCATTGTTGAATGTTGAATGTTGACTTCTAGTGTTCTCCCGCGGGTGTGTCCAGGTTGGGGCCTGCTTGAGGCTTGGGTGAATCGGCCTGGGTGTCGCCACTACCAGTGGATTTACCAGAGGTTTTATCGGTGGCTGACTTAGGTGGCTTGGGCGGACTTGGCTTCTTGCCCTCCATAACTTCATTGATCTGATCGGCATCGAGTGTTTCCCACTCAAGCAAGGCCTTTGCCATGATCTCGATCTTGTCACGGTTTTCCTCGATGACCTTACGCGCACGGTCGTATTGCTCATCGGCAATACGACGGACTTCCTTATCCACCATCTCGGCGGTTTTGTCACTGAGGTTCTGATGGGTGGTGACATCACGCCCGAGGAATACCTCTTGTTGATTTTCACCATACACGCACGGACCCATGACATCGCTCATGCCCCAACGCATGACCATGTTCTTGGCGATTTCTGTCGCGCGCTCAAAATCGTTGGAGGCACCGGTGGTCATCTGATTCATAAACACTTCTTCCGCGATGCGACCACCCATGAGCACGGCAATGGTGGACAGCAAAGAGTCGCGATTATGGCTGTAGCGATCCTCTTCCGGCAGCTGCATCGTAACGCCCAATGCACGACCGCGCGGAATGATAGTGACCTTGTGAACCGGGTCGGTATGGGGTAACACCTTGGCGACCACGGTATGACCTGACTCATGATAGGCCGTGTTACGACGCTCGTCCTCCGGCATCACAATGGAGCGGCGCTCTGCACCCATGATGACTTTGTCCTTGGCTTTTTCAAAGTCATCCATGTCCACCAGACGCTTGTTGGCGCGCGCTGCAAACAGCGCGGATTCATTGACCAGATTGGCCAGATCAGCGCCTGAGAAACCGGGTGTGCCACGGGCGATAATGGACATATTGACGTCGTCAGCTACCGGCACCTTGCGCATGTGGATTTTAAGTATCTGCTCACGGCCACGGATATCCGGCAGAGGCACATAGACCTGGCGGTCAAAGCGGCCCGGTCGCAGCAAAGCCGGATCCAGCACATCGGGCCGGTTGGTGGCCGCAATTACGATCACACCTTCGTTGCCCTCGAATCCATCCATCTCAACCAGTAACTGGTTTAAGGTTTGTTCGCGTTCGTCATGACCGCCACCCAATCCGGCGCCACGCTGGCGGCCGACGGCATCAATTTCGTCAATGAAGATAATACACGGCGCGTGTTTTTTCGCCTGCTCGAACATATCACGCACACGCGATGCACCCACCCCGACGAACATCTCGACAAAATCGGAACCGGAAATGGTAAAGAAGGGTACCTTGGCTTCGCCGGCAATGGCCTTGGCCAACAGCGTCTTGCCGGTACCTGGGCTACCAGTCAATAACACACCTTTCGGAATATGGCCGCCGAGCTTCTGGAACTTGGATGGCTCGCTCAGGAATTCAACCAGTTCCCCGACTTCTTCCTTGGCCTCTTCCACGCCGGCGACGTCATCAAAGGTAATCTTGTTCTGATCTTCACCAAGCATACGCGCCTTGGATTTACCGAAACTCATGGCGCCACGGCCACCACCACCACCCTGCATCTGGCGCATGAAATAGATCCATAAACCAAAAATCAGCAGGAGGGGAAACCAGTTGATGAGGATAGAAAGAAGAAGTGACGGGCCCTCTTCCTCTTTCGCCGTAATGGATACGCCGTGACGCAACAGGTCTTCTATCATCCCGGGGTCACCCGGCGAATAGGTCTTGAAATCATTGCCGTCGCGAAATTTCCCGCGGATATTACGGCCCTCGATAATCACCCGCTCGACATCGCCGTTACTTACGTGACGCACAAACTGTGAATACTCGATGGGCTGCTGCGATGCCTGTCGCTGGTTAAAACTACTGAATACCGACATCATTACAACGGCGATTACCAGCCACAGCATTAAATTCTTGGTCAAATTATTCAAACTACTTCCCCGTTATATTTACCATCTGCCCGCAAGGTGAATCATGGCTAAAATATTGTCCTATGACTATAGCAGTCTGACAACTGCGCTTCTCTAATTGCGCTTAAACCCCTGTGCCAATAGGTAGATTTCACGACTTCTGGCACGCGATGCCTTTGGTTTGCGCGATTTCACCTTTTGAAAACCCTGTTTAAGCGCCTTCTGGAATTCCGGGAATCCTGTACCCTGAAATGCCTTCACCAGCAGCGTTCCACCTGGACGTAAAACCTGCCCACAAAAATCCAGCGCCAGGTCCAGCAAATGCATTGATCGCGCTTGATCGGATGCAGCAATACCACTGATATTGGGGGCCATATCCGACAAAACAAGATCGACCGGATGACTGTTGAGGGCTACCAGCAGGCGGTCCAGTACTTCCTGCTCGCTAAAATCACCCTGGATGAACTCAACGCCCTCAATCGGCTCCATTTCCAGGATATCCAGCGCAATCAGGTGGCTTTTTTCACCCAGTCGGCCAATGGCGTATTGGCACCAGCTGCCGGGTGCGGCACCCAGATCCACCACTGTCTGACCCGGATTCAGCAGGTGGTCGCGTTCATCAATGTCCTGAAGTTTGTAGACGGCGCGCGCGCGATAGCCATCCCGCTGCGCGCGACGAACATACTCGTCCTCGACATGTTGTTTCAGCCACTGTGTCCTTGCGGTGTGCTTATTTTTCGTCATTGAGGGTCATGCCCTTCCTGCACTGTTCAAACTGCGTATAATCTCGCGCTCCTTAAGGCAGCAATACACCATGTCACTCACCGGAAAACAACGCAATTATCTTCGCGGGCTCGCTCATCATCTAAAACCGGTCGTCATGGTCGGTGACGCCGGTGTCACCCAGGCCGTATTGGAGGGAATCAAGCAGGCGCTGGAACACCACGAACTGATCAAAATCAAATTGCGGGTCGGAGATCGAGCTGACCGACGCGCCGCTGTTGAAAATATTTGTGATAATACCGGCGGTGAAGCGGTGCAGGAAATTGGCCAAATTGCCGTCATTTTCAAACCAGCCAACGAACCCAAAATCAAATTGCCTGCCTGATTCAGTCAGTTCGACGGGTGGCTCCGGCGACAACCAGCACCAGTCCTGATGCACTGATGAGTAAATAAAGAACACTGGATACGCCGTGCAAAACTGCAAACTGTTTATGCGCCTCGGCACTGACGGCTGCTGTCGCCAACCATGCTGGCTTAATTTCCTGCATCATTGGTGCGAGCACAAACTGGCTTATTCCCACCAGCAACAACATTGCGGCAATCAGCAGGGTTCGCCACTGTCGATAGCTGCGCCACGAATGCTGCTTATGAGCCAGAGCCAATAAAATGATGCCGGCGATCAGGCCGAAATAATTCATCACTGCGAATAAATTTCCGGCTATCGTGCCGGCAACCTGACGGGACTCGAGTGATCGAAACAGTTCCGGCGCCACCAGGAATCCGACTGACCAAAGGCCGCCTACCCACAACGCCAGAATAATGCGCTCGATCGAAAAAGAAATGTTCACAATGCTATACAGGAAATTCGGTTTTGGAATAGCGCAAAATTACTTACGCGATAAAAAGAGAATCTAGATGTAGTCAATGGCAAGAATTTCGTAACGGCGAATACCGGCGGGCACCTTCACCTCGACCTCGTCACCATCTTCTTTGCCAATAAGGCCGCGTGCAATGGGTGAATTGATGGAAATTTTACCAGCCTCAACGTCGGCCTCATCATCGCCAACAATTTGATAAGTCACTTCCCCGTCAGTTGATTCATCATACAGCCTGACCGTGGCACCAAATACCACACGGCCTTCGGCATTAACGGCGGTGGGGTCAATAATCTGGGCGCTCGCCAGCTTGCTCTCGACTTCGGCGATACGGCCTTCTATGAAACTCTGCTGCTCTTTGGCAGCGTGGTATTCCGCGTTTTCGGACAGATCGCCGTGCGCCCGTGCCTCGGCAATGGCCTCTATAATACGCGGGCGATCGAATTTCTTCAGGCGGATCAATTCTTCTTCCAGCGCCTTGGCTCCGACAACTGTCATGGGCACCTTGGTCATTGTTTGGTCTCTCCATTGAGTTTCTGGTGCAGGTCCTGCAGTGGGATGACACCGAATTCTCCTGCCTGTTTGTGACCCTCACAGGCGGCACGCGCTGCGGCCAGAGTCGTGTAATTGGTCAGGTGGCGCAACAGTGCTTCGCGCCGGATATCATAAGAGTCTTCACGGCTCTGCTTGTTCGACAGCGTATTAATAATGATATCAATTTCATCGTTTACGATCATGTCGACAATATTGGGGCGGCCTTCCGAAATCTTGTTCACACGTCGCACTTTAATACCGCCCTTTTCGATGGCAATTGCCGTACCACGCGTTGCCAGTATCTCAAATCCATTTTCGCTGAAATAACGCGCCACATCGATTACTGATTTCTGGTCTTCATCGCGCACACTGATAAAAATCCTGCCACTGGCGGGAATTTCATTACCCGCTGCTGACTGCGATTTTGAAAAGGCTTCACCAAAGGTCTTGCCCACACCCATGACTTCGCCGGTCGATCGCATTTCCGGACCCAGGAGGGTGTCGACATTAGAAAACTTGATAAATGGGAATACCGCTTCTTTCACACAATAATAGTCCGGGACTATCTCCTTCGCCACACCCTGTTCTTTGAGACTTTTGCCAACCATACAGCGCGCGGCGATTTTAGCAATTGGCTGTCCTGTCGCTTTGGAGACAAAAGGCACGGTGCGGGATGCACGCGGATTTACCTCCAGCACGTAGATGTCATTGCCTTTAACTGCAAACTGTATATTCATCAATCCAATAACCTTGAGTGCCTTGGCCAGCTCTACTGTCTGGATCCGCAATTCATTCTGTACCTTTTTCGAAAGGCTGAACGGCGGAAAAGAACAGGCGGAATCACCCGAGTGCACGCCAGCCTCTTCGATATGTTCCATGATGCCACCAATGAAGGTGTCTGTGCCATCGCTTATCGCATCGACATCAACTTCCGTTGCCTCTGTCAGATACCTGTCCAGCAATACAGGGCTGTCTTGCGATACCGTCACCGCAACACGCATATAGGTCTGAAGATCTTGCTGATTGTGAACAATCTCCATAGCGCGTCCACCCAACACATACGAAGGCCTCACCACCAGCGGGTAACCGATTTTTTCTGCCTTTTTAACCGCTTCTTTCGTGGTGCGGGCAATGGCATTCGGCGGCTGCATCAAGTTTCGGCGTTTCAACAGGCGTTGGAAACGTTCACGGTCTTCGGCCAGATCAATGGAATCGGGTGATGTACCGATGATGGGTACGTTTTCGGCCTCAAGACCACGCGCCAGTTTTAACGGTGTCTGACCACCGTACTGCACAATGACACCGGTGGGGTTTTCCACACGAACGATTTCCAGCACATCCTCGAGCGTCAACGGCTCGAAGTACAGCCGGTCCGAGGTATCATAGTCTGTTGAAACGGTCTCCGGATTACAGTTGATCATAATGGTCTGATAGCCGTCCTCGCGCATGGCAAATGCGGCGTGTACACAGCAGTAATCAAACTCGATGCCCTGACCGATACGGTTGGGTCCGCCGCCGAGAATCATAATCTTCTTTTTGTCCTCCGGTGCAGCTTCACATTCCTCTTCATACGTGGAATACATATAGGCGGTGTGGGTCGCAAATTCCGCGGCACAGGAATCGACACGCTTGTACACCGGATGCACTTTTTTATCGCGGCGCAATTGTCGGACTTTATCTTCGCTGCTGTTCAGCAATTGTGCCAGCCGTCTGTCGGAAAAACCTTTGCGTTTCCACTCACGCAAGCGATTCGCGCTGATGTTTTTACCGGCACTGCGCGCGATTAACTTTTCTGTTTCCACAAGATCATAGATGGCATTGAGAAACCAGGGGTCGATGCGCGTTAGTTCGTAAATCTCTTCGAACGACATACCTACGCGCATGGCGTCGGCAATATGCCAGAGTCGATCGACGTTCGGCACCTTGAGGTCACGCATGAGTCCCGGTTTGATCTCATCAACGTCATAATTATCCGGAAGCCGTGACTCGAGGCCATAGGAATCGATTTCCAGACTACGAATGGCTTTTTGCAGAGACTCCTGGAAGGTGCGGCCAATGGCCATGGCCTCGCCCACGGATTTCATTTGTGTCGTCAGCGTGGCATCGGCATTGGGAAACTTCTCGAACGTAAAGCGCGGAAACTTGGTGACCACATAGTCAATGGTCGGTTCGAACGAGGCCGGCGTCAGCCCACCGGTAATATCATTGCGCAACTCATCCAGTGTATAACCCACCGCCAGCTTGGCAGCGATTTTGGCAATCGGAAAACCAGTGGCCTTGGAAGCCAGGGCGGACGAACGGGACACACGGGGATTCATTTCAATAACCAACATGCGTCCGTCGTCGGGATTAACGGCAAATTGCACGTTGGAACCACCGGTATCAACACCGATTTCGCGTAACACCGCAATTGAGGCGTCGCGCATAATCTGGTATTCCTTGTCCGTCAGTGTCTGCGCCGGCGCCACGGTAATCGAGTCACCGGTGTGCACGCCCATGGGATCGATGTTTTCGATCGAACAAATGATGATGCAGTTGTCCTTGCTGTCGCGCACCACCTCCATTTCGTATTCCTTCCAGCCGATAATGGACTCTTCGATCAGCAACTCACTTGTCGGCGAGGCATCGAGCCCGCGTTTGCAGATCTCGATGAATTCATCGCGGTTATAAGCAACACCACCGCCACTGCCGCCCAGCGTAAATGACGGCCGGATGATAGCCGGGAAACCAACCATGGCCTGAACTTGTTGCGCTTCTTCAATACTGTGGGCGATGGCACCACGGGCGCATTCCAGACCAATGCCCTCCATTGCCACCTTGAACTGTTCGCGGTCTTCTGCCTTATCAATGGCTTCCTTGTTGGCGCCAATCATTTCGACACCAAATTTTTCCAGAACGCCTTCGCGCTCGAGATCCAGTGCGCAATTCAGTCCGGTCTGCCCACCCATAGTCGGCAATATCGCATCCGGTTTTTCTTTTTCAATTATGCGGGCAACGGTTTTCCAGTGAATCGGTTCGATATAAGTCGCATCCGCCATTTCCGGATCGGTCATGATGGTCGCGGGATTGGAGTTCACCAGCACAACGCGGTAGCCCTCCTCCTTCAGCGCCTTGCATGCCTGCGCGCCGGAGTAGTCAAACTCACAGCCCTGACCAATGACGATCGGGCCGGCGCCAATAATGAGAATGCTGTTAATGTCAGATCGTTTTGGCATGGCTATTTTTGCGCCGATTTCATACTGTCGATGAACTGATCAAACAATGGCGCCACATCGTGCGGCCCCGGGCTGGCCTCGGGATGTCCTTGAAAAGAGAAAGCGGTTTTGTCAGTACGTTTTATGCCCTGAATGGTGTTATCAAATAACGAGCGATGGGTGACTTGCAGGTTGTCTGGCAACGACGCTTCATCAATAGCAAAACCATGATTTTGACTGGTAATCATGACGCGGCCGGTGACCACATCCTGTACCGGGTGGTTGGCGCCATGGTGGCCGAATTTCATTTTCATGGTGCTGGCGCCAGAGGCGAGGCCCAGCAGTTGGTGGCCCAGACAAATTCCGAATACTGGCAGACCGGTTTCCACTATTTCGCCGATGGCTTCAATCGCATAGGTACAGGGCTCGGGATCGCCCGGTCCATTGGAGAGAAATACACCGCCCGGTCGCATGGCCAGAACGTCGCTGGCCGGTGTCCTGGCAGGGACCACGGTTACCTCACAGCCGCGTTGCACCAGCATCCGCAATATATTGCGTTTGATACCAAAATCGTAAGCCACAACTTTAAACGGTGTGTCGTCCGCACTGGCGTAACCCGAACCCACTGACCATTCGCCCTCGCGCCAGACATAGGATTTGCGCGTGGTCACCACCTTGGCCAGATCCATTCCCTTCAGGCCACCAAACTTTCGCGCCGCTTCCAGCGCCACTTTTTTATCCAGCTTGCCGTCCTTATCAATGGCAACAATACAGCCACTCTGGGCGCCTTTTTCTCTCAAAATACGCGTGAGCCGCCGGGTGTCGATGCTGGCGATGGCGACCACTTTCTGTTTCTTCAAAAAAGCGGAAAGATCACCCTGAGAGCGCCAGTTGCTTGCCCGTGGCGGCAGATCGCGCACCACCAGCCCGGCCGCATGTACCTGGGCAGATTCCATGTCTTCTTCATTGGTACCGGTATTGCCAATATGGGGATAGGTCAGTGTGATGATCTGGCGGGCATAGGAGGGATCGGAAAGAATTTCCTGGTAGCCGGTCATGGCGGTATTGAACACCACTTCGCCGACTGTCTGACCGGAAATACCAATGGACTCCCCTTTAAACAGGGATCCGTCTTCTAGTACAAGCAGAGCGGATTCCGCCAATGATGCCTCGCTGGAGCCAGAGTCTTTAAGGATTTGGGCATAAAAACGCGGAAGTGCTTGGCGCGACTCCCGCTTTTTTTGTCCGCTACCGGGGATGTAAATCGCCCCTCAGATTGGGAGCGAATATTACGTCACGACCCGGTTAAAATCAACGCAGACCGAGGACATCTTGCATGTCATAAAGACCCGCTTTGCTATCGCTTAACCAGCGTGCAGCGCGCATCGCGCCCATGGCAAAGGTCATACGACTGGAGGCTTTGTGGGTAATTTCAACACGCTCGCCCTCACTGGCAAATATCACGGTGTGCTCGCCGACAATATCGCCGGCACGAATGGTTGAAAATCCGATGGTCTTTCGATCACGCTCACCGGTGATACCTTCGCGCCCATAAATCGCGCAGTCTTTCAAATCCCGACCCAGCGCTGCAGCGATCACTTCTCCCATGCGCAGGGCAGTCCCGGAAGGAGCGTCTACCTTGTGGCGGTGATGTGCCTCGATCACCTCGATATCAGGTTCTTCCCCAAGGACTTTTGCCGCCAGCTCCAGCAGCCCCAGGCAGACATTAACCCCCACACTCATATTGGGGGCAAATACAACGGGGATAGTTTTGGCGGCACTGGCAATTTTTTGCTTGCCGGTTTCATCAAAACCGGTGGTACCGATGATGATGCACTTCTTCTTTTCTACACAATGAGCCAGATTGTCGAGAGTGACGTCAGGTCGCGTGAAATCGATCAGCACATGATAATTGCCATTATCAAAACTGGACCGGATCTGAATGCCGGAGCGATCACCGCCGGTCAATTCGCCGGTATCCCTTCCCACCGCCGGACTGCCGGGCCGCTCGAAGGCGAAAGCAAGTTTCAAACCCTCCGTCTTGTTACATGCCTCGATCAGTGTCCGCCCCATCTTTCCGGCGGCGCCCGCTATGGCAATATTAATCATTAAGAATTAATCTATTTATATAACTTGAGAAACAAAGATAATAGTGGAATTATGTCTGTGACGCTAACGATTCGATTGGCCGAATAAGTGAATTACACATTCTATGGATAGCATATACGCCACCACTCTCACGCATTTGTTTGCCGCGCTGGTCGCGGGCGGTTTGATCGGTATCGAGCGCAGCTACAACGGCCGCCCCGCCGGCTTTCGTACCCATACCCTGGTTTGCATGGCGTCCAGCCTGCTCATGTTAATGACGGTTTACCAGGTACAGCTAATGCCCGATATTCCGCTTGAACTCTTGCGCATCGATCCTACGCGCATGGGCCAGGGCATCATGACCGGGATCGGCTTTCTTGGCGCCGGGGTAATTGTCAAGGAACGCATGACGGTACGCGGCTTGACCACCGCGGGCTCCATCTGGATGACGGCATCCATCGGCATATTAATTGGCGTCGGTTTCTATTTTGCCGCCGCCGTGGCAACCCTGTTCACCATGGGTACCCTGTCCCTGTTTCGGCTGATTGAGGCCCGCCTGCCTGGTCTCTACTACGGACGGGTCCAGATCCGCATGCCAAGCGAGTCGGCACTGTCTGAAGACGAAATCGCAGGCATTATTCGAGATCATGATTGTCAGCCAAGCAACCCGAGCTACCACCTCACCAACGGCGGAAAATTATATGAATTCCAGATGACAGTGCGCACACGCAATACCAGCAGTTTCAGCAAGTTAGCCGAGGCACTCGCTGCCAATCGTAACATCAAGGAATTTGATTTGATGCGGGTGGGCGAATAGCCTGGACTAACTGAAGAAATTCTTGATCTTGCCCATCCAGGAGTCGGTACGCGGGTTATGCCTGGCAC
>SDBU01006278.1_pt1 | contig 14033 bp, 17 predicted proteins | sample 2277071 | NCBI WGS metagenome assembly SDBU01 (sample SAMN10397929, study PRJNA504765) | marine sediment metagenome | isolation source: marine sediment core GS08_GC12, 126 cmbsf | place: Arctic Ocean: Gakkel Ridge, Loki's castle | collected 2008
ATAGCCTTTGTAGCCCAAGCAACAAGAAGTCCGCCCCCGACTGCACCGACAGCAAGGGTTATCATATATTTCCGAACACTAGAGCTTGTGTCACTCATTTTAACTATCCCTCTATGTCTCAGGTCTCTTTCACGCTTTGGAACTTGAGTTTAATCCTCTTGCAGGGTCTTGTCAATAGCCAAATGGCGATGAAGCCGTGTGCGTGTGGAATATAAGCAAAGCATTGAGGAAATGAAGTGGTTTTGTTTACAGACTCTTAGCCCACTTGACAGCGTTCAGGAAAATCTGGAAGCCGTCCCCATGCTTCTTGGCGCCGTGCCGTGTCCATTGTGGGTGCTGGGTGCCCTGGATATGGCGCTCCGGGTGAGGCATTAAAGCGAAGATGCGCCCGGAGCTATCACAAATGCCGGCAATATTCTCCACCGAGCCGTTGGGGTTATGCGGGTAGCCGGCTTTATCGTCTCCATGTTCATCGGTGTAACGCAGTACCACGTCTAACTGCGGTAGAGCCCTGGGGTCGGTGATGACCTTGCCCTCACCGTGAGCAATGGGAAGATACAGGCTGTCTATTCCTCTGGTGAATACACAGGGGCTTTTCTGATTCACACTTAGGTGCACCCACCGGCACTCAAACTTACCGGAATCATTGGGCGATAGGGTTAATAGTGGTGAACCATCCGCCGATGGCTGGGGAAGAATGCCGGCTTTGGCCAGCACCTGAAGACCGTTGCAGATTCCTAAAATCAGACCCCCGTTGTCAATGAATCTCTGTGTATCTTCCCACAGCTTGAGTTTGAGTTCATTGGCCAGCACCTTGCCCCCAGATATGTCATCGCCGTAGGTAAAGCCGCCGGGGATAACCATTATCTGGTAGTCGGCGAGCTGCTGCTGATGACGGATTAGCTGGTTAATGTGAACCAGGGATACTGCTGCCCCCGCCTGCTCGAAGGCGAACACGGTTTCACCGTCACAATTTGTCCCCGGGGCACGGAGTATCAGCGCTCTGGCCTTGCTCATCTTTACCTCACCAGCGAAGGGGTTTCTGCCATGCCTCTTTCAACTCACCAACGGGCTTGGCAACAATTTGCTGGCCATTCAACCCATATATCTTTAATGCTCCAGAATCGGTAACCTGACCGATATTAGCCAGGCTGGTACCACTCATCACCTTCTCAAACTCAGCCTTGTCTTCCGGCGCTACCTCGACCAGAAAGCGGCTATTTGATTCAGCAAAGAGTATGAAATCATCTCTGTCTATTGGCTCACCAAGGGGAACCGACCCCAGGTGGACTGTTGCCCCCAGCCCCCCGGCAAATGCCATCTCGGCGACGGCGACACCAATTCCACCCTCACTTAAGTCATGACAGGCCCTGACTAGTCCTCTTTGGGTGGCGGCGCTTAATTCATCCATCAGCTCTTTTGCCGGCTGTGGATTTACTTTAGGCACGCTGTTGCCGATAAAATCACGAGTTCTGAAATATTCCGAACCCCCCATTTCATTATAGGTCGTGCCCGCAATGTAGAGCAGGTCGCCGGCACGCTTGAAGTCCATTGATACCGCATGATTTACATTCTCCATAACACTGATGGCGGAGATTAGCAGTGTATGGGGAATAGAGATGGTCTTTCCCTCAAACTCAAACTCGTTATTAAGACTATCCTTGCCGGAAATGAACGGGGTCTGGTAAACAACTGCCATATCGTAGCATGCTTGAGTGGCACGAACCAGGGCGCCCAGCATTTCGGGTCGGCTGGTATTGCCCCAGCTAAAATTATCCAAAAGGGCTACCTTCTGCAGACTGCCACCGACGGCTACAATCTGCCTTAACGCCTCATCAATGGCTGATGCTGCCATCCAGTAGGGGTCTATCTCTCCGTACCTGGGATTTATGCCATTGGCGACGATGACCCCCATTTCTGAGCCTAAGACCGGTCGGATAATGGCTGCATCACCTGGGCCATCATTGTCCTTGCCCACCAGAGGCTTGAGAACGCTACCTCCTTGTACCTCATGGTCGTATTGGCGGATTACCCATTCCTTACTGCACACGTTCCACGAGCCAAGTATTTGAAGCAGAGCCTTACCGAGGTCGGACGGGGGGGTGAAGTCAGGCTCAGCATGTTGGGGGCGTTCCCATACTGCCTCTTGCCTTAGCTGTGGTCGGCCGTGATGCAAAAACTCCTGGCTGAGGTCGCCTACCAGGTTCTCCTGGTAGAAAAGCTGGAGCCTGCGGTCGTTGGTGAATTCACCAATAATTGCCGCCTCGACATCCTCGCTGCCGAAAAGGTCAAGGAGTTCGTTGACACAGTCCGGTGCACCCGCCAGTACCATTCGCTCTTGAGACTCGGATATCCATATCTCGGTATAAGACAGGCCGGCATATTTTAGGGGGACCTTATCCAGGTAAACGCGGGCTCCGGTCTCATCAGCCATCTCACCGACGGCTGATGACAGCCCGCCGCCCCCGCAGTCAGTTATCCGGCGGTACAGCCGGCGGTCTCTTGCCTGAAGGAGGACATCGATGAGCTTCTTCTCAACAATGGGATTGCCAATCTGGACCGAGCTGTAAGAAGCCTCCCCCGACTCATCAGTAAGCTGTTCTGAGGCGAAGGTTACCCCGTGAATACCATCGCGCCCGGTTTTACCCCCAATCAGTATGATTAGGTCGCCGCTGTGCTGCTGACCTCTCTGGCTAAGCTCTTTAGGGAGTAAGCCTAGAGTCCCGCAGAAGACCAGCGGGTTAGCCAGATAGCGTTCATCAAAGAGTATCGCCCCGTTAAGGGTAGGGATTCCCAGCCGATTTGCGTAGTCAGCAACCCCGGCCCGAACCCCCTTAAAGATACGGCGGGGGTGCAAGACCCCTTTTGGCAGCCTGTCATAGGGAAAATCGGGTGGGGCAAAACAGAAGACATCGGTATTTAGAATTGGTTTGGCGCCTAACCCGGTGCCGAGGGGGTCACGAACGACACCGCCGATTCCGGTTGATGCCCCACCATATGGCTCAACCGCTGAGGGATGGTTGTGAGTCTCCACCTTAAAACATAGCGCCCAGCGACCGTCAAAGTCAATCACCCCGGCATTATCCTCAAAGACGGAAAGACACCACGGCTTGTTCAGCTCCTCGGTCGCCTTGATAATAGTGCTCTTGAGCAGGTTATCTATGGTTATCTCGCCGAGCTTGATTCTGCCCTTGAATGTTTTGTGGACGCAGTGCTCGGACCAGGTCTGAGCCAGAGTCTCCAGCTCAACATCGGTGGGGTTTCTTCCCTGCTTCTGAAAGTAGCTGGTGATAGCTTGAAGCTCGTCCTTGGCAAAGCCAAATTGCTGGCTGAGAAGCTCGGCTCCATCTTTCCCCAGAATGTCTACCCGATTCAAACTGAATTGGTACTGCGGGTTCTCAGGGAACCGAAATTCTTTGACTATATGCTGGACAATTGGGTTTACCAGTAGTCGGCTGCATATCGCCTGTAACTGGTGCTCATCAAGCTGCCCCTGCAGTAAGTAGCGCTTTACTGTTTTAACCGACCGGACACCGCTTACGCCTAAGTCCTGGACTGCTTTCATAACAGTGTCTTCAACCGGGTCAGTTACCCCGGCGTTATAGGCCACCTCAATAATATGAAGTTGATTATTAATCTCATCCCCTTTATTCTCCTCAATATTGGAGGGGGTGGTAAAATACTGGTAGTCTTGAGTGATTGGGTCAGCAAGGAGGCGGCGGCAAATCAAATCCAGCTTGTCAGGTGGCAGGTCGGTATCCAGCCAGTAGATATCCGCCACACGAACATTGGAGACAGTAGTTATCCCCAGGTCGTGTATATCCTTGACTAGGCCAAGCCCCCGGGCATCTGGCAGGTGCTTCTTGAGGCAAATTTCTACTCTATACATCGAGTCCTTACCACTAAGTAGGAAGAATGGGCACCAATGCCCTCCGGGAATATCCACACTCGTGCCTGGGGATGGAGGTGTGGGATAGGGTTACTATGAAGCAAGTAGCTCAGTTACTATGGTGTTTATCTCTCGCCCGTCTGCCTTCCCTTTAAGCTGGGCAATAATCTTGGGCATAACCTTACCCTTATCGCCAGGTCCCTGCGCCCCGACCTCGGCAATAACCCGGCGGACTTCAGTAATAATCTCCTCCCGGGACATCTGTTGGGGTAAATATTCCTGAAGAATGGCTATCTCTGCCTCTTCTTGGGCCACCAGGTCACTACGATTTCCCAGCTTGAAGGCGTCAATGCTTTCCCGGCGTTGCCTGATTTCCTTGGCGATAATGCCTAGTATGTCAGCATCGCCTAGTGTATCCCGGCGGGCAATCTCAGCATTCTTGATAGCTGCCATCACCAATCGGATAACCGAGACCTTTACCTTATCTCTACCCCGCAGTGCCTCTTTCAGGTCATCTGTTAGCTTTTGCTTCAGGGGGTGAGGTCCTGCTTTCTGTTGCACCTAATCCTCGTTCTATCAGTTTTTATCTCATGCCAGATGGTATTATTTTCTGGATGCTCTAGCGCTCCTGGCAGCTTCTTTCCGCTTCGGCTTGGCACTTGGCTTCTCAAAGTATTCAAAGGCGGCGCATTTCGGAAAGGATGTCGTCCTCTTGCACTTTTCGGTTAAAGCGCTTGAGCATGCTATCAAAGCTCTCGTTCTCACTGCCAACTACTTCAGCCACATGGCGTCCGCCTTCTTCAATAACCCGGAGCTCCTTCCGTCATATTTTAGCCAGCATTAACCAGTCTGTCAACTAAGGGGAGGTAGATTGCGTCCTCTTCAGTATCTCCCGTGCCACGACGACACCGGAGGCTGATGCCTGGACTAAACCGCGGCTGATGCCGGCCCCATCACCAGCGGTAAACAGGTTACTGACCTCGGTCTCCAGGCTAGGGCTAAGTTGAGGTCGGCAAGAATAGAACTTGACCTCAACCCCGTAGAGCAAGGTATGGCGGGAGGCAATGCCGGGAATCAGTTTATCCATTGCCTGAAGCATCTCTATTATTCCGGTAAGGTGGCGGTAGGGAAGCACAAAGCTAAGGTCGCCGGGGGTAGCACTCTTCAGGGTCGGCTGAACCAAGCCCCGCCCAATTCGGGATGGGGTCGAGCGTTGACCGGCCATGAGGTCACCCAGGCGCTGCACCAGCACGCCACCACTTAGAATATTAGCCAGTCTTGCCAGATACTTGCCGTAGGCAATCGGCTCATGAAATGGCTTGGTGAAGGTGGTGCTCATTAGTAGGGCAAAGTTAGTGTTGCCGCTCCTGTGGTTGGCATAGCTATGACCATTGACCGTAGTTACCGGGTCGTAACCGCCGGTGGACTCCGTAATCACCTCGCCCCAGGGACACATGCAGAAGGTTCTAATCCGGTCGTCGAAATTCTTGGACACGAACTCCAGCTTTGCCTCATATAGCAGGTTGGTTAACTCCTCCATTATCGCGGCAGGCACTTCTACCCTAACCCCGACATCAACCGGGTTAATATGCATTGTCAGGTTAAGCCGGCCCGCTTCTCGGGATAACCAATCCGCCCCCTCTCTGCCGGGGGCCACAAGCAAGTAGTGACATTCGAACTTTTCCCCGGTCTCGGTTTCAATCCCCCTGACTTCACCATTATCAACAATGACGGTGGATGCCATTGTCTCAAGTCTAAATTCCAGGTGTGAACTGAGATAATCCCGCATCGCCGAGAGTACGGCACGACAGCGCTCAGTCCCCAGATGCCGGATCGGTACCGGTGTCAGGCGCAATTGGGCAAGGCTTGCCTTTGCCTGCCAGTCATCGACCTCATTGCCAGTGCCATACAGCTTGTCGGGGGCACCATACTTGAGGTAGATACCATCAACATAGTTGACCAGGGCTTCGGTATCACCCTCTCCAAGATAGTCCCTGAGCCGACCCCCGACCTGTGATGATAGTGTCAGCTTACCATCGCTAAAAGTACCCGCTCCACCCAAGCCACAGACCAGATTGCTGCGCTTATCAATGTCCTTACCCTTCTCGATAAGAAGAATATCCAGGCCGGACGCCTGAGCCAGTTCCAGGGCAGCAAAGATGCCCGCTGGACCACCACCAACAATGATAACATCGTATTTTTTCTTAACCATTCGGTTTCAGTCAAGACCCCTGAACTCCGCTATCTCGGAACTCAGGGGCTCTAAGATTTTTCAGCAATCCTATTGTATAACCTGTAGCTTGAGTCGTCAAGGAACTAGAGTGTTTATTAACCTAACCTCCTTGAAACTATCCTTGGATGTTATCTTACATCGGTCTTGTCTTAGTGACAACTGTCCATTTATGTGATATAATGATACAATTGGCATAGAAGCGTGGTTTCTTGTATGGAAAACACAACTACAGAAAGCGATAGCACAGCAAAGGAACGGAACAATTGATAAAGATTATTTTGATAACGGCAATTCTTATACCCCTTTCTTTATTGTTTACACTTGCCAGACCTGTAAGTGCCGCAGCCATTATATCCGAGCCAAGCTTTGAAACATTAACTAACTGGACGTACGATGAGGAAGATTCGGATTACGCTGGCATCCAATCTATCGCTTGGACTACACAAGGAACCAACTCTTATCTGCTTTCAACTCCAGGTACAGGGCTTATTGCTAACAAGAAACACGCTATGTTGTTTCAATCTGTGGATTTCACCTCTGTAGATACAATTTCCTTTGATATAAGGTTGCGTGCTGACAACAACGGATACTACGAAGCGGCATTGCAGGTGGGCACCTCTGTGGTTTGGGCGCAAAGCATCACAACAAGTCAAACCGATTACTTGCATCAGGAAGTAGATGTTAGCGGATACACGGGTGTTCAAGACCTCCATATTCATTTAGAGACGATAGCTACCGCCAGCAGTATTGCTGTGGAGGCTTACTTCGACAACATTAAGATATGGGGTTCCTACAGCGACGCAACCTGGCAGACCGTGACTAACAGCTTCAGTGACAGCACCAATCATGTCTACATGTATGGCGAGAATTTTGACAGTGGCACGACAAAGGTGGGCTACTACGATGGAGGTGGTACCCTGAGGCAGACCGATACCTACAGTAGTTTTGGCGGAGGTGCCCTGGATGAAAGTGAATGCCTCTTTACAGACTGGCCACTGGCTTCAGAGGGCACCTGGCATGCCGTGGTTTCCCTGCAGGCAGATGACCTACCCAACACCTATGCTGGCGCTATCGCCGACCCGGACTACATTACTGATGATGACTTCTATATCGCGTCATCTGCCATTCCTGAGTTCCCCACAGCGATTAGTGCCATCGTAGCTGCTGGGCTTTGCTTTGTCATTTACTATTGGATGAGGAGGAGGCTGGAGTATGCCAAGGCTTAGAATCGTGTACATCCTCTCGCTGGTAATCCTGGGGGTGCTCATCGCCTTTACTGTATTCCAACCCATGACGGTGGGTGGGGAGTACAGTGAGGTACAGCGGGCGCAGCTCCTGGAGAGGGAAGACCAGTGGATTATCGAGCTTCACATCTTCAATCACGAGGCACAGGACACGAACTACACTATTAATGTCCTTGTTGATGAGGAGCTAAGCACCGAAAGCATCCGGCTAAGACCGGGAGAGCTTTTCAAATATATTCATCATATTTCCCGAGATAAGCGTAAGGAAAGGGAGGTCTTTGTTGTCGTCTACAAGGAGGGTCAAGACTCCCCCTTTGAAGAGGCAACATACTATTTGAAGTAATGGTTGAGTACAATGGAGCAAAGCAAAAATAGAGCCACGATGTTTAGGCTGGTCATCATCTGGCTGGGGATACTGCTTTTGGGCAGCTTCTGGCTTACAGTCAGGGGGACATCAGACCTGGTCAGTATGGTGGTTATACCCCAGGCACCCAGAGAAGGCGAGCCGGTAATCGCCACCTTCAAGCTCAACAACCCCTCAGCACACGCTTTAGTTACCAATTATCAATTCTACGCCAATGGCGAGCTTCTGAAGGCGGGGGCCACCACTATACCCCCCAACTCTAACAAGACCTATAAGTATGCCTATGAGAATCCGCTCCAGATGGGGGAGCAGCTCAACTTTGTGGTCAGAACCCAGTCGGGGAGGGGGAATCATGAGGAGGTTCTCTCGTCACCACCATATCCTCCTCAGGTGTGGAGTAGCTTTGTTAGCTTTGCCTCCTTTTCCAACTCGGTCATGAGTAGCATGACTACCATGACCTATTACCAGAGTGCCTTCGGCAACGATAAGGGGCTCCATGTGGGCATCATAATGTCCATAGTTCTCATCACCCTGCTTATCTTCATGGAGCTGACCCGACCTGCGGTCGAAGGGAAAACAGTCGCTACTCTGGGAGGACTAAGGATAAGGTTTTCTACTGTGACTTGGATACTGTTTATCATTTTCATGGGCATCGTGTACACCCAGGTGGTAATGATACTTGCCACGTGAGGTAGAGGCAGCCTAGGTGTAAACGGCTACCACCACCGCCTCTTTGGGGTTATGCTCATCAAAGAATATAACGGCTACCTTCCTGCCCAGGGCCATCTCGGCTGCCGGCAGGTTGCGGGCGACGGCAATGCCCTCTAAGTAGACCTTGTAGCTGCCCGCAATCTGGACAGTAGCCGTATAATCACCAGAGTTGAAACTTTTTAACACTGCCTTCTTCAGACTCATCTCCGTTACGCCTCCTTTTCTCTATACCTTCCCCAGTAATAATCGGTGTTCATATTCCCCGCGGCGAGTGTTGTAGACAAGGGTTAGCCCGATTACCCGCCTCTTCTCCGCCTCCAGTCCGGCTCGGCTATCAGTTATGTCGATAACATCATAGAGTTGCTGACCGCAATTAACCGGAATGCGGATAGTACCATTGGCTGATTCTATCTCCGATTCCCTGAGATAGGCTTGCCCCCGAGCCTGGGTCTTGGCTACCGTATCTATATTTCTGTCCTCGAACTGCCTTAACCGGTCATAAACTTTATCTATTTCATCCCAGGCGAAGGAGTCAGTAACTATCGGCTCATCACCCACCGGGTCGTAGCCCTCGACCTGAACTCGATTAAGTTGCCAGGCACCAACTCTATACCTGCCCTCAAACACAGGGTGGGAGGAACCATAGGAATAAACCGAGCTATCCGTACCTTGTGGATTTACGATATAGGCTTTATTACCTTCGATAAACAGCACATCGGTGACGAATGACAGCAGCCTGGTGATAACCGTCTCTCCCTGATTGTTGGGATTGATGGTGAAATCGGGGTGGAAGCTGGTAATCACTGATGATTCCGATTTGACCTCCAGCTTCAGCCCGACTCTAGCCAGCACAAAGGCAAGGATATCTTTAACACTCATCTCATCTGTGTCCTTGTTCCACCGGAACTGGTGCCTGGCTCGCCAATTCTCAATCGAGTTCCAGGCATTAGTGGTATGGATAACCAGGCTGGCTTTACCGCCACTGTTGGTATGCTCCCAGGCATCAACGAAATAGATTGGCCCCGAACTCACTTCATTGCCGGCGGTGCTGCGGTAGCCCGGGCTGAACTGTATTTGGCAGCCAATATCCAGGGCGGGCAAGTCTGCCGGTGATGCATAACGCCCATCATCATTCCTGAGTTCCAAGGTTAATCTGCCCCCACTAGGAGAGAGTTCCTCCTTCAGCGATAGGACATCGGCGGTTAAATCGAGGCTCTCCTGGGTTAATTTGGCTCGCCAAACCCCATAGGGGGCAGACAGCCAGCAATAATCGCTGTGATGGGCAATAGCCAGGCCATACTCGCTGGCCAGGTTAAACGGCACCGGCTCATGCCACAGGTTATCAATAAAACTGGCATCCAATACAGAATGTGACCAGAAGGGGCGGTTGTAGCCTTCGGTGCCGGTAAACTTCTCCACAAAGAAGCTGCGATAGACATCCGGCTTAGCCATGAATGCCCGATGATACTCAAAAGTGCCATCTGATGGCGCTGAGGCAAACTCCTTTAGCTCTGACCAGGTGCCAGCGGTGACATCGCCGCCATCACCGTAGATTAAACTCCACAGCTTAAAGTTGTCGTTAGTATCCTTGCCGGTGACAGAGAGATTCCAGTCGCTATCATAAACGCAAGCCACGCCTGACAGGTCACCGGTTGACTTATCCCAGGCAACACTGCCCCCCCAGCTACCGCTTGTGCGCTTCATGACATAAAGGGTAGCCTGGTCGGCAAAGAAAAGGGCGATGTCTCCGTTAGGCTTGTAGGCAGCAGCGATGCCATTAATCGCTGTGGTTGGGGTGTAGCCCAGGAGCTGAGGACTCCCCCAGCTTGCCCCGTAGTCGGTGCTCTTTAGCTGATAAATCTTGCGGTCACTCTTAATCCAGAAGATAGATACCTCAGCCCCAAGAGAGCAACAGGCGACAATGACGGCGTTATACTGGTTAGTGTAGACCCACTGGCTGAAGTCACTAGCCGGGCCAGGGTTAGCCACCCGCTGCTGGTAGAGCTTTCTGGAATCAGCCGGGGGTGTTATCCTTACCCTGATTAGCGAGCCATCACCGGGTAAAGTAACGGCATGAAAGTAGTCATCCTCGGAGCCGGTGTACAGCCTCTCCCATTCTAGCCTGACCACCCCGGCAATGGTGTTTTGGGCTTCTACCTTAACATGCGGAGTATGCGAGGCCGCTTTCTGGGCGGCCAGTAATGTTGAGCTGAGTTGCCTCATTTAATCCCCCAAAATCACCAGAATAGATGTCCTAACAGAATCCCCAGCCCTCCGAACAGGAGCAGCCACAACAGGGGATGTTTTCTCTGGCTATCCCGGATAATATGAGTCCAGGGTCGCCCCCCGATTCTCAACCACAATGCCCGGTATAGCCGGTCTATTAAATCCTTGCTCTTCATTTCTCCTTAAACCTCTTGATAGCTCTCTCACCGAAGTACTCGATGATGACCACCGAGACTAATCCGACTAGTAACGCCGGGACTTCGGCCTCAGTCATAACGCAGATGCCGTAGACCATAAAGCCCCAGATGATGATAAATGGCCGGACTGTGCTCCGGATAAGCTCTATCCAGTCTTTCAACCTCACCCCCTGTAGGTTTTTAGTAAACCCTATCCCCCTTTATCCCCCTTCCCCTTATCAAGGGGAAGGGGGAAGACAATTTCTTTAGAGAGGCTTCGCCTCTCTTTAACTCTCCTTTATCATTTCGGAGTAAGGAGGAGGGTGTTTTGCCTAGGCCAGTGCGGCCAGGGTATCAGGTAATGGTTTATTTGCCCTGCGGTAGTGATTAGCCAGGTGCTTGGCTGCATTAAGTATTTCCTCAGGGCTGGCGTCTACCCTCTGCCTGCGGTAACCACCTGGAGAGAGGGCAGTCACCGCCGCCGGCATCTGGGCCCAGTCAACCGTCTTTTCAATATCAAATTTACCCTTGAGAGCTCTCAAGATACTCCTTTTGTGATGGGGAAGCTTCCAGGTGTTCGTATCTTCAGGGTCACCAATAATGGCGAACGCCTCTTTGGGTAAGCCGTCCTTTGTTTTGCGTAATTCCTCTTTTACAGCCATAATAACCTCACCCTTTTAGATTTCTATTCAGCAACCCCGTCCCCTTTATCCCCTTATCAAGGGGATGGGGAATTAAAGTTTTCGAAGGGGCTTTGCCCCTTCTTAGACACCCGTTTAGTTATGGTCCGTAGTCGGTAGACTTGGACACCGGTGGGTAATAGGGCTTGTATAGCGAGCGAACCCTGACCCGGTTTCTTCGTCCCAGCCGCTTAAGCTCATTCCGGAAAAGCTTTAGCCTTTCCCTACCCCAGGTGAGGAAGTCCTCGGGGGTCATCGTGCCACCAACATTAACCCGGTTAATGGCGTAGGCTGCCCACTCAACAGCAGCATAGCCGCCGGCGCCGGTGGCAATTAAGTCCTCGAACTTCTTAGGGATGGTTGAGGTAGAGGCGTCAAGGGTATGGAGCTTGCCATAATAGATATAGGCATTGGAGCCGTCAGGAACCTCTACACCAAGCAAGGTCAGGGTATCCCCCCATACGGCAAACCTCTGGTATTTCTTGGGGAATTTGTCCACCGGGTATTCCATAGCTTCCACGGCAACGCGGTCACTAAGGCTGGACATATCAAGTTCCCTGGAGCCAGAGGTAGTAGCTAGGGTTGCCTTCTGCTCCCGGGGTAAAGCCTCGGAGAAGTCTTTTAATGTGTGGGCAATATGCCTATCCAGTTCATCATCGGTCCAGCGGTAGTTAGCGGCGTCCTCGTCGTGCAGATCGCGCCGGACTATGGTTCTCATGTCAGTTAGGTTCATATCTACCTTACCCCCTTTAGGTTTTTAGGTAACCCTCCCTCTTTATCTCCCTCCCTTATCTAAGGGAGGGAGAATTGATTGTGTAAGAGAGGCGGAGCCTCTCTTTGACTCTCCAGTAACTGCTCTTTTAGAGGAGAGAGGGACGAATAGTTATTGAAATGGCTTTGCCCCTTCAAATGTCACCTCTATTTAGACAAGTTTTCTAATCTCTGCCCTTTCCAGCCTCTCACAGGGTAAACCCTCATCGTGGCGGCATATCTCCATGTCGTAGAAGGAAATCTCCTCATTATCCCCGCCCTCATTTATGCTGACGGCTTTACCGGATAGTTGTTTGGCGTAGTCCATCAGTAGCCGGGCATCGGTGTCATCAGCAAAGCTCAAGTCCAGTCTCACTCTGTATTTCATAACTACCACACTCCAAATAGGTGTTTTTCTCGGTCAAAGATATTCTGTAGTTCCAGGGTGCTTAAGGCTCGGTTGATAACTCGTGGCAAAGCTATGTAACCATCGTAGGGGTAGGACGTTTGATTATCAGGCCTGACCCCAAACGCCAAGTCATTAGTGCTTGGCTCCATCACTGTTGTCTCCGCTGTAGGAGTTCCCGCAACAGCATTAACATAGCTTTTCATATTTGCCAAATCATAGACACAAGCAATCAATTGCCACGTCTCAGCAGTAATACTATTAGAATAAGTGTTCACTGTTTCGCTTGCACTGAAGAATATGCTGAATACGAGCCCGTTAGTGGATAGCCTTATGGCAAATCCACCTTTCCCTGCCGCATAAGTGTAATTGCCCATCAACGATTGTTGCTCAACTACATCGTTGGGATTTACCCAGAGCAGGGCAGTGAATGCTTGAACGTCGTACTGGTCAGCATCAGCGCAAACCACTTTGTCATCACTGCCATCAAAGCTCAGGCACCAGAGCCCACTGAGTAGTCTTACCCAGGTTGCCCCTGTCATCATGCCGATGTTACCGTAGGGACTCCTATCATAGATTTTGCTGCCACCACCGGGGAGCCCGGACAGGGAAAGAACGCAACCCAAGTCCGGTGGATTGAATACCAGGTTCTCTCTATCAAGTAAGGTTTTCATCACCCACCTCACGAAGCTGCGTACTTTACTTGGACATAGCTTGAATTCTTAATCTTGGCTCGTCCCTCGTTAGCCTCATTGCACTGGATTATCAGTCTTACCTCAAAAGGTATCGAATTAAAGTTGGCTACTGCTTTGAAGCACCCACTTCTGGTTTCCTCAACATAGGTCGTGCCGATATCGGTCTTGGTAACGGCACTGTGAAGGTCGACCCAGGTGCCACCCTTATTTCTCGCCTGCCACTTATAAGTAAGGTCAGCGGTGGCTGAGGAAACTGCCCGGAAAGCAGCGGTTAAGCCAAACTCAACCTCGAACATCTTCCCTAATGCCGGCGGCTTAACGGTAACGCTTTCCACCTCAACATCAACGTCGGCCGTGGTGGTGTCTTTCTCGGTAGACCACTGAATACCGTCTGAGGTTAAGTTACCTCTAGCAAATGGGTGCTCGGTGTGCTCTATTACTGCAAGTGCCATGATATACCCCCTTGGGGAGAGGGGTCTCTAACCCCTCTCCCGAAATTTATTTTAGTCCTGAACCCCGATTAAAACGGCTCCCTTAATCGAACTGAAGAGAGCCAGTGAGCAGTACCACTTAATCCTGATTCGGGTAGCGTCCTTGGTCTCCAGAGAGCCGATGGGCTCCACTTGGAGATGACCGGGGCTGGTCAAACCACAGAGTGC
>SDBU01006279.1_pt1 | contig 14033 bp, 12 predicted proteins | sample 2277071 | NCBI WGS metagenome assembly SDBU01 (sample SAMN10397929, study PRJNA504765) | marine sediment metagenome | isolation source: marine sediment core GS08_GC12, 126 cmbsf | place: Arctic Ocean: Gakkel Ridge, Loki's castle | collected 2008
GGGTGACCTGACCCCGATTCTAATCTCTCAGGCCAGTATTTATCCTGAGGGTCGGATGCAGACTGTGTCGCTCCGTGGTATTGATCCGGATCAAAATCTACTCAAATTACCAACATCAAATCTGAACCAGGATATTGAAGAATTACCGGCTATGATAGGTCGAAGAGCTACTAAAACCTTCAAATTGAAAGTAGGCGATTATGTTACGGTACGCTGGCGTGATGTAAACGGTACATTTGACGCGAAAGAAGCTCAGATAGTACATATCTTCAAGACCAATGTACCACCCATCGACATGGGAATTGTATGGATTCCCCTTAACCGTTTACAGGAAATGATGCAGCTGGAAAACGAAGCTACAATCCTGGTAACCGGCCAGGAAAGTGGTTCTATCGGATCGATAGTTGGCTGGGTTTTCAAAGATCATTATTACCTGTTGACTGAAATCCGGGAGATGATCGAGATGAAACAGATTGGTGGGCAGGTCATGTTTTTAATCCTGATGTCGCTGGCCATTCTGGCTATTTTCGACACCCAGGTCCTTTCAATCTTCCGACGTCAGAAGGAAATTGGTACTCACATTGCACTGGGTATGACCCAGCGTCAGGTTGTGGCATTATTCACAATCGAGGGTGCTATGCACTCCATTCTGGCGGCAATCCTAGCCGCCATCTATGGGATACCGCTACTCTACTGGCAGTCTCTTACTGGTTGGTCGATGCCAGAAGGGACTGATAGTTTTGGTATGACGATAGCTGAGACGATTTATCCGGCTTATTCCATAGGTCTGGTAGTGAGTACAACACTTGTTGTTCTAATTACAACTACTATTGTCAGTTATATACCGTCACGAAGGATATCCAAGATGAATCCAACCGATGCCATCAGGGGGAAAATCCAATGATCAAATTTATCATAAACGGTTTATTGCGGGATCACCACCGCAGTCTTTTCCCAATCATTATTGTAGCCATTGGTGTCTGGTTAACAGTGTTCATGCAGGCCTATTTGACGGGTGTTATGGGCGATATGGTAGATTCTACCGCTCGCTTTTCAACGGGACACGTACAAATAATGTCAAAAGCCTATGCTGAAAACAAAGACCAGGTTCCCAATGACCTGGCGTTGATGGATGTCGCAAAAATAATGACGGATATGCAGTCTGAATACCCGGAGATGACCTGGGTGAAACGGATTAATTTCGGTGGTTTGATCGATATTCCCGATGAATTCGGCGAAACACGGTCACAAGCTCCAGTAATGGGTTGGGGGATAGACCTGTTATCGCCGGGGAGCACCGAAATCCAGACCATGAATGTCGCCAAATCGCTGGTACGAGGGCGGATGCCGGATAAACCAGGTGAAATCCTTATCAGTGATCGGCTGGCGGAAAGACTGGAAGTTAACATGGGAGACGCGGCCACATTGCTTAGCTCCACAATGTTCGGGTCCATGATCATGCACAATTTTATAGTAGTTGGTACAATCAGGTTTGGAATTATGGCCATGGATCGAAGCGCCATTATTGCTGATGTAAGCGACGTTCAATTGGCGCTTGACATGGAAGATGCAGCAGGAGGTATTCTGGGATACCTGCCCAACCGAATTTATGATGATAATACGGCATTGGGGATTGTTGAACGTTTTAACCAACTTTATAAAGATGAAGGTGATGAATACGCCCCTGTCATGGGTAAACTGGTGGAATTGAGCGATCTTGGTGGTTACTTGGAAATGGCAGGTAGTATGTCAGCAATATTGGTTTTTGTCTTTGTACTTATAATGTCAATAGTGCTCTGGAATGCGGGGCTACTGGGTGCCCTCCGCCGCTATGGTGAAGTCGGCATTCGCCTGGCAATCGGTGAACCAAAAGGACATATCTACCGATCCTTGATCTACGAATCAGTTTTTATTGGAATCGTGGGATCAATAATCGGAACTGTACTGGGTCTGGGATGTGCTTACTGGCTGCAGGTCGTAGGTCTTGATATCAGTGCCTTTCTGAAAAACACCAGTATGATGATACCCAGCGTTTTCCGAGCTGCCATTACAGAAGAGACTTATTATATCGGTTTCTACCCTGGTCTGATTGCCACAGTCCTTGGTACAATGCTTTCAGGTATCGGCATCTACAAACGCCAGACTGCTCAGCTATTCAAGGAGTTGGAAGTCTGACCGAATAAATCTGAATTAGAAATAACGCAAAGGATTTATGAATGAAAACACTACTGTTTACTATAATCGGATTCCTGCCGATCCTTGTAACAGGGCAGACGCCAACCGGTACTGAAATACTGCAGCAAATTGATGCTAATATAATTGCCGGTAACCGTACAGCGACCCATACCATGGTCATTAACGGCCGACGCACTAGTCGCACCATAACCGCAAAATCGTGGATTCAGGGTACCGATAAATCGTTCAGTGAGTACCTCGCACCAGCCCGGGAAAAAGGGACAAAAATGTTAAAGTTGGGTGATCAACTCTGGATGTACTCACCGCAATCCGACCGGATAATCCGTATCGCCGGCCATATGCTGCGGCAGTCCATGATGGGATCCGATTTATCGTATGAAGATATGATGGAAGACCAGAGTTTGCTGGACACCTACAGCGCAGAAGTACTGGGTTCGGAGCAAATAGCTGATCGTGACTGCTGGGTGTTGAAATTGACAGCCAAGGTCGATGATGTTAGTTATCATTCCCGGAAAATCTGGGTGGACAAGGAACGGATGCTGGGTCTAAAAGAGGATTTGTTCGCGAAGAGCGGAAAACTTCTGAAAACAACGGATGTTAGCGAGGTATTTCAGGTGGAAGGACGCTGGTATCCCAAGCGCATGGTTTTCAAGGATGTCCTTTCAAAAGGTAAAGGTACGGAATTTATTATCGATTCAATCGAATTTGACATTGATATCCCAGAGTATATTTTTTCCAAGGCATCTTTGAGGAAATAATGAAGATATACATCAGTGCCGATATCGAAGGTGTCTGCGGATCTACACATTGGGATGAAGCGCGGAAGGACAAAGGGGATTACCGGGAATTCCAGCAACAAATGACAGCCGAAGTCAAGGCTGCTTGCGAGGGGGCATTCGCTGCCGACGCCCATGAGATTATGATTAACGATGCCCATGCCACGGGAAGGAATATCGTTGCGGCTGATCTCCCGCCTAAAACACAATTGATCCGTGGCTGGAGCGGCCATCCTTTTTCGATGGTACAGGAGTTGGATGAATCATTTGCTGCGGTTCTGTTCATCGGCTATCATGCCCGGGCTGGCTCCGGTGGGAATCCACTAGCCCATACGATAAGCTCATCTGTGATCGACTATATCAAGATCAATGACATATATGCCTCGGAATTTCTCCTGCATGGTTATGTTGCGACTGAATTGAAAGTACCTGTTGCCTTTCTATCCGGTGATGAGGATATTTGCAATGAAGTGGTAAAAATGAACAGTAATATCAAAACCATCGCTGTGAAAAAGGGTATCGGAAACTCCACTATCAGCTTACAGCCGGCAACAGCCGTTAGCCTGATTCGGGATGGTGTAAAATCAGCACTGCAGGGAGATTTTGGGTCTTGTCTGTTGGAGCTACCGGATCGGTTTGTAGTAGAAATCAGATATAAGCAGCAGGTGCAGGCATTTCGGGCATCATTCTACCCCGGCGCCGAATTAATCGATCCCCATACCATTCGATTCGAAACGGATAGTTATTTTGAAGTCATGCGCCTGAAATCGTTTGTAATCTGAGCCTGAGATGTGTTTAATCCGCCTTCGCTCCGATTCATCGAGCTACGGCGGACAAGATGGCTTGATTAAATTTCCAGCTAGCGGGGAGCTTCATTCTTACTTTCCCGGGATATTAATTTGATTGTCGCTGGCACAGTCCAGGGCGGTCTGATATCCGGCATCGACATGGCGGAAAATACCAGTCAGTGGATCATTGGTGAGCACGCGCTTAAGGCGGATAGCCGCAGCTTCCGTACCATCGGCAACGATCACTTGTCCGGCATGGAGGGAATAGCCGATTCCGACTCCGCCGCCATGGTGATATGATACCCAAGTCGCACCGGAGGCAGTATTTAACAGGGCATTCAAAATCGGCCAGTCGGCAATGGCATCCGAGCCATCTTTCATTGCTTCCGTCTCGCGATTGGGTGATGCAACGGAACCGGCATCGAGATGATCACGACCGATCACGATCGGTGCTTTAACCCGTCCAGTTCTCACCAGATCATTAAATAATAATCCTGCTTTATCCCGTTCACCATAACCCAGCCAGCAAATACGGGCGGGTAATCCCTGAAAGGTAACTTTTTCGCCGGCCATTTTTAACCAGCGCTGTAACGTTCGGTCTTCCGGGAACAATTTCATCAATTCCCGATCGGTGGTATAGATATCCTCCGGATCGCCGGATAATGCTACCCAACGGAAGGGACCTTTCCCAACACAGAACAGCGGGCGGATATAAGCGGGAACGAATCCCGGGAAAGCGAAAGCGTCCGAATATCCCGCTTTCAGGGCTTGGCCCCGTAGGTTGTTACCATAGTCAAATGTGATGGCTCCTTTTTTTTGAAAATCGACCATGGCCCGACAGTGTTTGACTATTGAGTCATATGCCATCCGCTTATATTTATCCGGATTGGATTTTCTCAATTCCAGCGCGTCAGAATAGGGAATACCCGCCGGAACATAGCCGTTCAGTTCATCGTGAGCCGAGGTCTGATCGGTGACCAAATCAGGAATAATTCCTCTGCTCAGCAATTCCGGGAAAATATCGGCTGCATTGCCCAATAGTCCAACCGATAGTGTACGTTTTTCAGCTTTAGCGGCCTGTATTTTTTCAAGAGCAATATCCAGATTGGTTTCCATCAGGTCGCAGTATTTGGTTTTTAATCGTTTTTTGATCCGTTCCTCATCGACCTCAACTACCAAAGCGGTGCCACCGTTAAAAGTCGCCGCCAGGGGTTGGGCGCCACCCATGCCACCTAATCCGGCTGTTAACACGAGACGTCCTCTCAAATCACCATTGAAGTGCTGGCGGGCAGCCTCGGCAAATGTTTCATAAGTTCCCTGGAGTATTCCCTGCGTTCCGATATAGATCCAACTGCCGGCGGTCATCTGACCGTACATGATCAAACCCTTTTTCTCCAGTTCATTAAAATAGTCCCAGTTTGCCCAATTAGGTACCAGGTTGGAGTTGGCAATCAGCACTCGGGGGGCATTTTCATGTGTTTTGGCAACGCCTACTGGTTTGCCGGACTGAATCAACAGGGTTTCATCGACTTCCAACTTTTTCAGGGCTTCAAGAATGGCGTCAAAACATTCCCAATTACGAGCAGCGCGGCCAGTACCGCCGTAGACAATCAGTTCATCAGGGTTTTCCGCATTGTCCGGATCCAGATTATGCTGAATCATGCGGTAGGCTGCCTCAATCAACCAGTTCTTACAAGTAAGCTTTGTTCCGGTTGGTGGTTTTATGATTCTTTTCATTTTCTAACCTTTCAATTCCGGTGCTAAATTATTTTTACTGATTAATGAATAATCATATTTATGAAGGAATATTTCGATGATTATTCACGTACCCCCAGTTAGGGGTAACGGTGAAGAGTGACTTCATGGATACTGAAGTAATCATGCGATTAAATTATTTTAATGAAATATATCAGGAAAATTTAATACGATTAGCAATGTTACGACACTGATAGTTATTCACTCGATTAGTACGGTCAAACGCTTTTAAAAATAGAATAAGCAAATAGCCAGAATAGTGTTTTACAGATGATTATTTGGATATTATACGCTTATTCCCATGTAAGTTTAGTTCGTGCCCGAGCAAAGGAACCAAAGCTGTCAAAATCTGATAAACGGAAACGGTAGTGTGTGAATGGTATGTAAAATCATTTTTTCCGCTAAAATCGTGGCAAATTTAATAAAACTACCGTCTCTTATTTCTTGTTCATCAATTATTGTAATCCTAATTTCGCCTGCTATTTTGGAATTGAAAGACGATGTTTGATCAGCTAACTGACCGATTTGATACGGTTTTACGGAATTTACGCGGACTGGGAAAAATCACGGACGCCAATATCCAGCAGACCGCACGTGAAATACGCCGTGCATTACTGGAAGCGGATGTGAATTTTAAAGTAGCCCGGAGGTTTGTAGAGCGGGTCGAGGAAAAGGCTCAGGGAACAAAAGTAATCAAATCGATAAAACCCGGGGAACAATTCATCAAAATTATCCGGGAAGAACTAATCCAGCTTATGGGAGCTGAAACTGCACCGATGAATTTCGCTGGGACCGCGCCGACCATCGTTCTGTTAGCAGGATTACAAGGTTGTGGTAAAACAACGACCGCCGCCAAGTTGGCTCGTTATTTGAAAAAACAGGGGAAAAAGCCTTGTCTGGTAGCTGCAGATATATATCGACCAGCCGCTGTTCAACAGCTTCAAGTATTGGGAAAACAGATAGATGTTCCAGTCTATTCCGCTGATAATCTCAATCCGGTGCAAATTTGTATTACCGGACTTGAACAAAGCCGAAAAGATGGTTATGATATTCTGATTCTGGATACCGCCGGTCGATTGCACATCGACAGTGCTATGATGAATGAGATCACAGCGATCGCGCAGGCCGTTCACCCCCACGAAACTTTTTTTGTTGTTGATGGAATGACCGGACAGGACGCGGTCAATTCTGCGTTATCTTTTGCACAAGCTTTGGATCTGACTGGAATAATATTAACCAAGTTAGATGGTGATGCCCGCGGTGGTGCGGCCGTTTCGATCACGGAAGTGACTGGTAAACCTGTGAAATTCATTGGCAATTCGGAGAAAATGGATGGGCTGGAAGTTTTTGATCCGAATCGAATTGTTGATCGAATTCTTGGTTTTGGTGATGTAATTTCTCTGGTAGAAAAAGCTCAAGAAGTTATTGACGAAAAGCAGGCTGAACAGTTACAGAAAAAGATATTTGAAAATAAATTTGACCTGGATGATTTCAGGAATCAATTACTCCAATTGCGCAAGCTGGGATCAATGAAGCAAATTTTGGGGATGATGCCTGGTGTAAACCGAAAAATGATGAAAAACTTCCAGGTTGATGATCGCCAATTGGTTTGGACCGAAGCAATCATTAATTCAATGACCCCGGGCGAACGTTCCAATCCCCATTTAATTAATGGAAGCAGGAGAAAAAGAATTGCACAGGGATCGGGTCGAACAGTACAGGAGATTAACCAATTGTTGAAACAGTTCACGCAGATGCAAAAAATGATGAAGCGGATTGGGAAATCCAATCTCCAGAACCAGTTAACGAGCGGAAATATTTTAGGAATTAATTAAGGAGATTTTTAGTTTGTCAACGAAAATCAGATTAAAACGGATCGGACGCAGAAACAGACCATTTTATCGTGTTATTGTGATTGATTCACGTAAACGTCGGGATGGTGCCGCCATTGAAGAGCTGGGATGGTATAATCCAATTGAAGCGGATAATTCTTATAAACTGAATGAAGAACGTATCTACTACTGGTTGGAACGCGGCGCCCAGGTTAGTGATACGGTGCATAGTTTATTACAAAAAGCCGGTATTGCTTTTAAATGGCATTTAATGCGCCAGGGTCTGGATGAGAAAACAGTTGAAAAAGAATTACAGAAATGGCAGTTGAAACAGGCCGAGAAAGCCAAACAGGAAACTAAAGTAGAAACCAAAGAGAAAAAGGGAAAGGAAAAAGCTGAACCGAAAGAAGCTGAACCGGAAGAAGCTTCTCAGGTGATGGCCACTTTGGATGCCGAACCTAAAAAAATTGAAGAACAGGTGATTGAAACCGAAAAAACTTCAGAAGAACCGCCCAAAGCGGTAGAAAACATATCAGCAGAAGAAACTCCGGCTGATGATGATATCCAGAATTCTGCAGCTGACGAAAAAGCTGAAGAAAAACAGCAGACGGGGGAGGGATAACTGTAATACCCTGCAATTTTTGGGGGGGAATAACAGTAAAAATTACTCCTGTTGCTGAAAAGCAGATGAAGATAGAGTATCCTGGTACTTAGACAAAGGAGACAACGATGCAGGAGTTTATTGAAAATGTGGTTAAATACCTGGTGGATAAACCGGAAGAGGTCCATGTGAATTCAGTAGAAACGGAACAAAGGATTATCTACGAATTAGTTGTCGGAAAAGGTGATTACGGTAAAGTAATCGGTAAACGTGGGCGTAATATTTCTGCTCTCAGGACATTGGTTTTTGCTATTAATGCCAAACAAGGTGGAAAACGTGCTCGTTTGGATGTGATTGATCAATAGCGGTATCTGATGGAACGACTAATTGCATTAGCAAAAATAACACGCGCAACAGGTCTTGCGGGCGAAGTCGGCTTACGACCTTTAACGCGTTATTTCAGCGATTATGTTGAAGATCATCCGCTGTTTTTGGGATTTTCCTCTGATCTAGTACGTGAAATAGAGCTTTCTAATTCAGTGGGGATTGGTACAAAGGTTCGTTGCCATTTTGAAGGAGTCAACACCCGCGATGACGCGGAAGCGTTAATTGGTCAAATCCTTTTCGTAAATGTTCCCGCGGATGATTTCATTAATCTTTCATCTGATGATCTACTAGGTTATGATGTGATAACCAATACCGGTGAACAAATTGGTGAGTTGGTTGACATTCTTATGATGCCGGCTAACGATGTTTACGTGATTAACAGTGGTACCAAAGAAATTCTGATTCCGGTAATTCCCGAAATTGTGGATGGTATCGATGATGTTGACGGTAGCATAATTATTACACCGATGGATGGTTTACTGGATTGATTTCACAAATTGCAATCATAACAACGACACCGGAAGTAATTGAAACGGTAATCCGTAATAGTATTTTACGGCAGGCCGAAGAAAAGAAGATTGTAACTTTTCAGGTGGTGAATCTGCGTGATTACACTACTGGTAATTATCGTCAAATTGATGATGCACCATTTGGCGGTGGCAGTGGGATGGTATTAATGCCTGAACCGCTGTTTAAGGCTATTGAATATGTAAAAGAGGTTTTGGTTGGACCTGAAAAATGTGAAGTCCTGTATCCATCACCTCAAGGTAAATTGTGGTCTCATGGGGAAGCTCATGAACTCAGTACCAAGAAAAAGCTTATTGTTATTTGTGGTCATTACAAAGGAATCGACCAAAGAGTCAGGGAGAAGTATGTTACCCGTGAGTATTCCCTTGGTGATTTTGTCGTAAGCAGTGGCGAAATACCAGCCCTGCTGATGGTCGATGGGATTGTCCGGTTAATTCCCGGTGTTCTGAATACTTATGAATCGGCAATGACTGACTCATTTGCTACAGAATTACTGGATGGTCCTCATTATACACGACCCAGAGAAATAGATGGAATGGTGGTTCCGGAAGTGTTACTGAGCGGTCACCATCAGCAAATTGATCAGTGGCGGCTCCAACAGCGTGAAAATCGTACTAAGGAGCGACGGCCTGACCTGTGGAAAAAGTATTTAAAATTGCGAGCTAGTGGAGATTTGTCAAAATGAATAAACTTGATAAAGTAACGGAAAAACAGTTAAGGAAGGATATTCCGGATTTTAGTCCCGGGGATACGGTTGACGTGAATGTACGTGTAATTGAAGGTGGCAAAGAACGCACCCAGCAATACAGTGGTATTGTAATTGGTCGCCGCGGAGGGAATAGTATTTCTGCCACTTTTACCGTACGGAAAATATCCGGTGGGATCGGTGTTGAACGAATCTTTCCTTTGCATTCACCAATGATTAAAAGTATTAAGGTGGTTCGTCGTGGAAAAGTGCGTCGCGCAAAATTAAACTATCTCAGAAAACTGACCGGTAGTAAAGCTACCCGAATTGCTGAAAAAAGATAAATTTATCTCAATGCTTTCAAACCCCTGCCCTAGACCCACCCAGCAGGGGTTTTTCATTTTATGACTCGTGATACTAAAATAATATTAGGCGTGACCTGCGGATCGCACTTCTCGGTACATACCCTCATGCTGATCCTACCCAGTATCTTGCTTGTTTTACAACAGGAATTCCAGGTGGGTCTGGATACGCTGGGGTATATTATTGCCGCCAGTTTGTTCATGTTCGGCCTGGGGGCGCTACCCGCCGGTTTTATGGAAAAACGCCTTGGGAGTCGACGTCTGTTACTGGTCTACCAGTTGGGAACGGTTAGTGCCGTAATAATTATCATCGTTTCACACTCACTACCTATGCTGACAGTGGGTATGATGATACTGGGCATTTTCGCCAGCCTGTATCATCCGGCTGGGCTTACACTACTCTCACGACGAGTTAAAAACCTGAGTAAATCACTGGGCTATCATGGAGTCGCTGGAACCTCCGGACTGGCTTTGGGTCCGCTTCTGGCAGTAACCTTTACGGAATTGTTATCCTGGCGCGTTGCATTTGGTATTATGGCGCTTTTTAATTTGGGTCTGGCCTTGATCACCGCCAGGCTGATCCCGGCCCGAACTGCCAACAATCAAATTGAAGAGGATGCTCAAAATACAAATGTAACCAATCGGCCAGCGCTAATTATGTACTATATTATTATTATTTTTGTCGGATTTGCTTTCGCGGGTTTCACTACTTTTATGCCTACTCATTTTTCCTTATTTACCGGAAATATTACGGCCTTCCTGTCTAATACAATTAGAGGTGGTCTATTTACAACAATTGTATTACTGGGTGGTGTAATCGGGCAGATTATCGGGGGATATCTTGGTGATAAATACTCGCGTCCCAAATTGCTATTTTTACTATTGTTTTTAAATATCCCCCTATTAATTCTGGTTGGATTAACAACGGAATTAGCCTTAATAATAGTTGCCGTTATTTTCGGAGCTGCTCATTTTGCCCTGCAACCAGTTGGAAATGCCCTGATTGCTAATTTTACGCACAGCAGATCACGGGGAATTGGCTACGGAATCAGTTTCTTTCTTAGTTTTGGAATAGGATCAATCGGTGCCGCGGCGGGTGGCTACATAGCAGAGCGCTTTGGTGTGCAGTATGTATTTCCTGTATTGGGCATCGTGTTACTACCAACGCTGATATTGGCTTTCTATATATATCGATTAATTAGCAGAAACACTAATAACGCGGCTTAAATGAAAGCGCCGATGTAAGCTGGGGTCGTCAGTATTAATGAACTTCTTTACTATTGTAATTAGGGTGATTTTATTAGCAGTTTTAAGGTTGAAATGTTAGAAAATCAATTAAAACAAATCCCTTCCGTATCAGAAATAATACAGGAGCTGCCGGTTGAGTGCAGTATCCCACGACCCTATGCAATTGCTCTGATTCAGAAGCATCTGGCAAAATTTCGAAATTTGGCTCAACAGCAGCAATTGGATTTGATCCGATCCGAAATCGTTCAGCAGATTATTGCTACAGTATTAACTCATCAACAACCAAATCTGAAAAATGTGATTAATGGGACTGGAGTAGTATTACATACGGGTCTCGGACGAGCACCAATCGGACGTACTGTTCTGGAATCTGTTCTGAAACGGTTGACCGGTTATGTGAATCTTGAATTTGATCTCCCCAGTGGTAATCGTGGTGAAAGAAATGATCATGTGGTACCATTATTATCGGCGCTGATTGGTGCCGAAGATAGTTTGGTTGTTAACAATAACGCCGCAGCGGTTTTATTAACCCTTAATTCTTTGGCTGAGGGTCGGGAAGTTATTGTATCACGTGGACAAGAAGTGGAAATCGGCGGCTCCTTTCGAATACCGGATGTAATCAATAAAAGTAATTGTATAATGGTAGAGGTCGGAACAACGAATCGGACACACCTCAAAGATTACACTGGCGCCATAAATGAAAATACGGCAGTATTACTATGGGCGCATACCAGCAATTACGTAGTCAAAGGCTTTACCGCGGAAGTTTCATTGGATGAATTGGTGAAGTTGGGTAAAAAACATGAAATTCCAGTAATAGCTGATCTCGGCAGCGGGGCGCTATTTGATCTACAAACCAGTGGATTACCTGCTGAACTACAAGTGAGTGAGGTTCTCAAAAAAGGTGTAAACGTAGTCACATTTTCAGGGGATAAATTACTGGGCGGACCTCAAGCCGGTTTGATTACCGGAAGTAAAAATATACTCAGTAAAATCCATGCTAATCCTATTTATCGTGCGGTTCGTTGCGATAAATTCATTTTAGCGCTGTTGGAAGAAACTTTACGAACTTATGACGGAAACGCCGTAAACGATAACAATCTAACGCATGTATTATTATCAACTCCGTCTGAAATCCTGATGAAACGAGGCCAGGAAATATTAAATATCTTGCCGGAAGAAACGGTAAAGGAACTAGGAATTGAATTGATGCCATCCCAGGTCGAAGCTGGCAGTGGATCATTACCGGAAGCTGATATACCTAGTGTGGCATTGTGCTTCAATCCTAAAAATTTAAAAGTAATGGAGTTGGCTCGACGTTTCCGAACCGGTTCCGAACCGGTTATTGGATATATTCGTAATCACAAATTCCACATAGATTTGAAGGCGATTATACCGGATCAGCTTCCACGATTGGTAGCAGCAATTATGAATATCTGAACTATGTTCCAATTAGTCATTGGTACAGCCGGTCATATCGACCATGGTAAAACAGCCCTTGTAAAAGCGCTCACCGGAACAGATACGGATCGCCTGGAGGAGGAAAAAGCCCGTGGTATGACCATCGATTTGGGTTTTGCGTTTTTGAGCAAGGATATTACCATTATTGATGTACCCGGCCATGAACGTTTCATCCGAAATATGGTGGCTGGTGTATCAACCATCCACTTGGCGTTGTTGGTGGTAGCGGCTGACGATGGAATCATGCCACAAACCATTGAACACTTAAATATCCTCAAATTATTGGGTATTTCCCGGGGTATTATTGTCCTGACAAAATGTGATTTGGCAGAAGACGATGAATGGCTGGATCTAGTAGAGATTGAGATAAATGAATTGATAAAAGGTTCATTCATGGACTCAGCGCCTATTATTCGTACATCCACTGCAAATGGGGCTGGAATCGATGATCTACGACAAGCCATAATGGTTGAATCTCAAAAAATGTTTGAATATGCAAATCGTGGATTTTTCAGGCATCAGGTTGATCGGGTGTTTACTAAAAAAGGATTTGGTGCTGTCGTTACCGGTACGGTGCTTTCAGGAGTGGCTAATCCTGGTATGGAGGTGCGGATTTTGCCGGGTGGTTTTAAAGCAAAAATTCGTGGTCTACAGAGTCATGGTATCGAAGTAACCAATGTTACTATCGGAGATCGGGCAGCGATTAATCTGGCTGGTACGGATGTGGAAAATTTGACTCGGGGTTGTGAATTGGTGGAATCCGGCTGGCTTGGAGAGACCCAATCATTTGTTGCTCATATTACTGTGTTATCTGATACTCGCTGGCAGATCAAGCACCGCCAGAGAATACACCTGCATATTGGCACCGCGGAAGTTCTGGCACGCATTTCAGTCCTGGATGGTAAATTATTACAGCCTGGTCAATCAGGTAATGTAATCATTAATTGTGAAGAACCGGTTATTGCTGCCATGGATGACCGATTCGTTATCCGTTCGTATTCGCCAATGGAAACAATTGGTGGCGGGAATATTCTCGATCCCAATCCCATTCAAAAGGGTCGGCAGTTACGGGAATGGGGAAAAAAGCTGGTTGAAGATAGTCCCCAGCGATTTAAGCAGTACATAAATCTGGAATGGAAAAATCCTTTACCTGTATTGGAATGGGCTCAACAGTTTAATACCGCTGAAAAATATGTCCGTAATTGGCTGGTTGAATTAAAATTATCGTTAATAACTGAGCGGAATATAGTTTATGATCCTGCCGATCTGAAAACCAGCCAGACGGAAATTGAACAGTACGTAAACCGGTTTCATTTGAAAAATCCTTACCGTAAAACGGTTAGCAGGGAGGCTGTACGAAACGAACTCGGTTTTTCACAGGTCTGGTTTGATTTTGTTTGCGATGAATTAATAC
>SDBU01006280.1_pt1 | contig 14032 bp, 10 predicted proteins | sample 2277071 | NCBI WGS metagenome assembly SDBU01 (sample SAMN10397929, study PRJNA504765) | marine sediment metagenome | isolation source: marine sediment core GS08_GC12, 126 cmbsf | place: Arctic Ocean: Gakkel Ridge, Loki's castle | collected 2008
GTTTCACAGAAATAAACAAATCGGACCTCCCGCTTGCCGGTGGCAAAGGATTAAATCTCGGTTTGCTGGCTCAAGCGGATTTTTGTGTACCCGATGGTTTTTGCATTACAACCGAGGCTTACCGCCAAGTAACGGAGGACATGGAAAAAAATTTGGCTGCCATCAGCCAAACCGATATCCCGCAGACGTTGAAGGATGAAATTCTGCAAGCGTATAAATCTATCGGAGCAGGGCGTGTAGCGGTGCGTTCGTCCGCGACAGCGGAAGATCTACCTGATGCGAGCTTCGCCGGTCAGCAGGATACTTTTCTCAATGTGCAGGGCGAAAATCAACTTTTCGATGCCGTAAAACGTTGCTGGGCATCACTTTGGTCGGAGCGAGCTATCGCCTATCGTCGAGACCAAAACATCGACGACGCACATATCGCCATGTCGGTTGTAGTGCAAAATATGATTGATTCTGATGTGTCCGGCGTGATGTTCACGGTCAATCCCACTGGTTCCGATGATATCGTTATTGAGTCAAGTTGGGGCTTGGGGGAGGCTATCGTATCCGGCAAAGTATCGCCCGACCATTTCGTCGTCGCGCGGGATTCGATGAACGTCGTCGAAAAAACTATCTCCCACAAACAATTGATGATTACTCAATCGGGCGAGGTAGAAATCCCTGAAGAACAACAGAAACAGTCCAGCTTAGACGACGAACAAGTTCGCGAATTGGCTCAATTAGGATTAGAACTCGAACACTTCTACGATGCGCCGCAGGATATCGAATGGGCTTATGCTAACGAACAATTTTACCTCCTCCAGTCTCGTCCGATAACCGCTTTTCAAGACGTAGCCGAAATGGAACGATTGCGCCAAGAAGAGATAGCTGCTCTTCGTGAAAAAGCCGAACCCGAGGGTACTGTCTGGAGCCGTTTCAACCTCTCAGAGGTATTGCCGGCTCCATTGCCGATGACCTGGGAGATTATTAAAAAATTTATGTCTGGGCGCGGCGGGTTCGGATTGAACTATCGCGATTTGGGATTTATACCCAGTCCGGATGTAGATGAACACGGCGTGCTAGACCTTATCTGCGGACGAGTGTATTTTAATCTCAGCAACGAGGCGCGACTCTATTTCAACGAATACCCACTGGAACATAATTTTGCGGAATTGAAAGAAGACCCGCAGAAGGCTATCTATCCACAAGCAACAGTAAATATCAAACGTGGAACTGGAAAATTTTGGCTGAAATTTTCTTACTATGTTTACAAAATGATTGCCTCTGACCGTCGTATTAAACGTATCCGAAAAAATCATGATACTGCGCTGACTGAGAGGATATTTCCTGCATTTCGCAATTATGTCATAGAACAAGGGCAAATTGACCTGACGCAACTCTCCGACCAAGAAGTTCTGGACAAACTGAATGAGTGGATTCATCGTACACTTACTATTTTTGCCAAGGATGCTCTGAAATCTTCGGTATTCGCCGGATTGTCCTACGCCAATCTGGAAGCGGCTATCGTCAAATGTTTGGGTGAGGAACACCGGGAACTTACCAAATCTCTGATTGTCGGTTTGGAGGGTGACCTGACGGTCGATATGAACTGCAAGCTGTGGCGCGTTGCGCAGGGAAAATTGTCCGTGGAGGATTTTCTGAAAGAATACGGACACCGAACCGTCGGGGAATTTGAATTGGCGCAACCCCGATGGCGCGAGGATACGTCCTTCATCCACAAGATGATTGAAATATTCCGCACCTCTGAAAGCACAGACCCGGTGGAGCGTCTGGAAACACAGAAAAACGAACGCCAACGCGCCGAGGAAGAACTCGCCGATTTACTCTCCAGCAGTAAATCATCCTATATGCGGAAAAACATCGAACAGGAATTGGAATACACACAACGATACATGCCCTTCCGCGAAACCGCCAAATTCTACATCATGTTGGGCTATGAATTAATTCGGAAAGCCTTGCTGGAATTTGCGCGGCGTTACGAACTGGACGACGATATTTTTCACCTTACTCCCGACGAACTCCCGTCCTTGATTGAAGGGCAACAACTAAGTGACCGCATCGTTCAACGTAAACAGCAACGCCAACAACTTTTGAAAATCCCTCTCCCCGAAGTTATCTTCAGCGATGCTCTGGATGAAATAGGCAATCCTCCATCAGTGGATTCTGCCGATGAAATGCGCGGATTATCCGTCTCCGTTGGCGTCGCAGAAGGAATCGCGCGCGTCCTCCTGACACCCGCTGATGTCACATCCGATGAAACCAATTACGTCCTCGTCTGTCCTTCCACCGACCCAGGATGGACGTTGCTTTTCCTTAACGCCTGCGCGCTGGTGATGGAACGCGGCGGCATGCTCTCACATGGAGCCGTCGTCGCGAGGGAATATGGCATTCCCGCTGTTGTGAACATCCCAAATGCGACAAAGGTGATTCGCAATGGACAGAAAATACGCGTGGATGGGAATCGGGGGGTTGTAACCATTGTCTCGTAAAGCGTGAAGCTTGGAACGTAGAGCGAAGGGCAAAAACTGAGAAAATGAAAAGTTTTTTTCACGTAACAAATAACTTTGACCTTCAGGCAAAATTAGAAAGTGTTTTTGAATATCCCGCTTCGCCAACAAAAGCGAGATTGGGTGTTGGATTATATGTTCTTGAGAGCAGAGAATCTGCTCAAAAATATTTGAAGCTGCTTGCTGAAGTTTCGGGACGGACATTCTCAGAATTCAGCATCATAGAATATAAAATCCCTGATGAAGAATTGCGCAAATTATCCCAAAAACATTTTGAGTATGGAGAAGAACTAGGCAAGTTTATGGACGGATATAGTATGCTTTACAGTCCGAATCCGAAACCACTAGATGGTTCGCTTTATGACGTGGACATCATTTCGGCGCCTTATGGAGAATATGGACGTGAATTTTTGTTCAGAAAGAACGCTCAAGCGGTTGCGCAAAAATACCAAATAGTACATAAAGTAAGGTAATATTATGATTAAAGAAATTATCACCAGAGAAGCTATCGGGCAATATACTGTCGCAAAGCAGTTCCACGGCTATGGCAACTGGGCGCGTGTTGCCATTAAAATCAGCCCAAATGAAAATGTTGCAGACTACAATATCTTTTTTGACCTTGCAAAAGACGGATACATCACAAATTTCTCGACTGAGAGACTCTCAGATTTCAAAAAGGCCCTTTTAACAGGTGTCAAATATGCTTTATCAAATGGAATCCTTGCCGGTCTGCCCGTTGTTCAATTGGACGTAACTATCATCAGAATTGATGGATTACCCGGCGAAACAACGCCTGAATCCGTCAAATACGCAACTTGTCAAGCAATCTGGAAAGCGATGTACAATGCTAAATCCGAATTAATCGACACGGATTCAGGAAGCTGTAAACCGCTTTCTTTCTTTGAACAACTCGGCCCGCCGGAAATCGACGTTTTTTTTGACGAAGAAAGAAAAGTGTGGGTATTCGGAACTATTTTTCCATCCTAACCTGCCAAATTCCTTTGATGACTGGAAAATGGCTAACCATTCATCCTTGAAACTTTGTTTGATTCGTTGTATGCGTTCAGGTTGCATTATGATTTTACCTCATTTATCCATAGAATATGGAATTCCTGCCGTCGTGAAAATCCCAAAGCGACAAAGGTGATTCGCGATGGACCAAAAAAACGCGTGGATGGGAATCGAGAGGTGGTGACCATTTTACAGTAAAGGAGAAACGGCAATCTGGAAATTAGGAAATTAGGTAGAATGGAAATTTCCCAAATTCCCACTTTTCCAATTTCCCAAATTCCCACTTTTCCAAATTACCTAATTATTTATCGCAGCTAAATCTTCATCGTTGAGCGAAGGATAGTGGAACAGAACAACTCCTTCCGCTCCCTCCTCTTTTGCGGCGCGGATTTGTTCGACCATCACCTCGGTTGTGAGTTGAGAATTTGAACTCGCTTTACCCAGTCCTTCCCAGACCGGACAGTGGTTTTTTATCAACGCTACATGTTGCCGAGTTCTCAACTGGACGTTTCTTGTGGAATTATCGTAGTTCATAGGGAACAAGAAATCCACGAGACCTTTTTCCGCCCAACTAACCCAATCTTGTCCATTGCTGTTACGACAGGACGGAATATCGGCAAAAACAGCGGCAGAAAGCTCAATCCCCTTCGAATGAGTCAATTTGCGCATCTGTTCTACAAATGAGGTTATTCTCTCACAACGCCAATTAGTCCATTCTGCGAAGCCCGGGTCTTTAGGAGTTATTTCGGAAATATCAACTCCCCGAGCGGACACCTGTTCCTTGCAATAATCACAACGGCAAATACCGCCTGTGCGGATGTAGTCCAGATGTAGACCGTGTATAGGATATCCATCCGCTACACTTTTATAAAGTGCTAATTCATATTCCTGCACTTCAGGGCGACAGGCGCAAATCCACCGCATATTACTATCAGATTTAGCCACAAGATGCGGCGACTTCTTCAATAACGCTGAATGCTCGCCTTCAGTAAAAACACAGAACCAGGGATGAACTTTCATATCATGCGCCGTGGCAGATTCCGCCAAAACGAAAAGCGGGTCCCATTCGGGATAATCTGGATTGACTTCTGCCACATCTGTTTTAAAATCCGCATACCCAGGCGGATTTTTTACGCAGGGAATAATAAGTTCAAAACCTGCATCCGATAACCTTTTTACATGTGTTCCTACCTCTTCCTTTGTATCTCCAAAATTAGAAACTCTATGAGCCCATGTTGCAAAATGAAATTTTTTAGACATATTCGTCATCCTCCTTATTATATAGCGCAAAGTGTAAAGCGAAGGCTTGTGCATACACCCGCGCTCTACGCTTTTTGGGAAGTACGCGATTTCTACGTTTCAATTCGTGTTCGGTAATCACCGGCATTCTTCATTTCAAGAATTGTCTGGCATAAAGAGAAACTGGTAGGTGGTGATTTGCTACTCTACCACTTGCCTTTTTTCCCTTGGCTCAACGCTCATCAACTTGAAGATGTTACATTTCCTCTCTTCTCGTCCAGGCGGATGGGTCAAAAACCTTCCAGCTTGTGCTGTTGATGAGGTCATATAATTCTGGCATGTCAACAGCGTTTTCCACATGCGAGAAGATTCTCGGCAAGAAATGTTCCGCGTAATCACGAACGACAGTTTCAGGGTCAGAAAGTAACCACTCACCTCGACCGAATAAAAAGACTACTAGAGAAAATGGGAAGGCTATAGCCATCTGTTTCTCCTCAGTTTGATGTCGGGGAAGGTGTTCCAGCAATGACAAGAGGTACTTCGCTACTTTACTTTAGAGCCCGGAAGTATATAACTATCCCCAAAGCTCCTAACTGCAATTTCGTCTGAAATTCCCGTAACTTCGATATCGCCCTGTCCGATTATTACAGGGCTTATTAGTGAATGAGGAGATCTTGAATACCTATAGAGCTCATGAAGCTGCAGGAACAATCCTAATATGTCTTCTGATATTGTACACCAGCGAGGAGGGTTGGTCTTCTCCACCCACCGAAGGTCAACCCTTCTTTGCTCTGGGTAAACGTTAATTATGTCCACTTCCTTTCCTGCGAACACGAATTTTGTAAGGATGTTGCTGGGGGTAGAACCACAGAGTACGGGCTTGTCTGGCAGTCGGATTTCATCTGCATGGAGAGCTTTGACTAAACCTGATAACGAGGCAGAACTTGCCACTTCGCGGATAAGCATTTCTGCAAACCGAAAGAACTCACAATCGATCGTCCAAAACCACTCCTCGCGGGAAAGATCTGTGGGAGAAACAGCTTGACGCTGACCACCATGTTCCACCAAAAGCACAGGACTTTCTTTAACCCTGTCAATTAGGAGACTTGAGTTCAGGGGCGAAATACCTTTATCTCTCTCGTGCATCGTTATCAGAGATAATAGTGGTGATAATAGGTATCTAGATTCTTGAGTAGCCCACGTTAAGGAGAACTGCCGCTTTTTGTGCAACTCTCGTATTTCGGTCTCCACATGGTCACAGTAGATAGAATAAACCGCGCGGAGCATAGCGTCACGCTCCGGAGTTTCTTCTAAACCAGAGCGCACAACATTGGTTTGGGGTGTGTTTGGGCCCCTGGCGTTAGCAATTGCCACTATGCTCTTGCCATCGAAACCCGGTGTATCAAATTCCACCCGCACTCCTTCGATACACGTACCTAGTAGTGGTACCGTATCCTCCTTAGAAATGGTGTGCCTTTCGATATTTAAGAAAGACCACTCCCGAAAGTACTCTGACCATTCCACAGCGTATGCCAGAGTGACACCGTCCATCTCTTTCTGTTCAACTTTTACTTGCCTTTGTCTCGCGCCGCCTGAATTACCATCAGCCGATATTCCGCTCTTCCGGAGAACGTCCAGTACAGCCTCTTTGGGGGAAGAGAACCCTATCTGCACAGGGGAGTCATCATCCACCGTGACGGTGACTTTGTAGCCAGGCACGACAATCCATCTGCGAGCGGTTTCGATTACGCCCGGCATCTCCGCGCTTGCTCTCACCTTTAGCTTTATAAGGGTTCCATGAGGCGCCAAGTGTTTAGCAACTTCGTCAGTGTGTTTGTCTAATAGCTGGATGAGATATTTCCCATGCACTGAACGCAAAGAGAGTTGTCTTGCTTCATCATCGTCAGGATGGCAGGTAATTATTTCTACAGTATCCGCAATCATGAATGTTGATAGTAGGCCAATCCCAAAGCGACTGATTGGGAAAAAGTTCGGATACTGTTTCTTAAACTCTGAATCCTGATAACGGGAAGCTCCGACTTTCAGCATATGTTGTTCTATGATATCCTGTGTCATCCCCGTACCGTTATCCTCAACAGAGAGGATACGTTGATGGCTATCCCAGTGGATTTTTACCTTTCCGGGCCCCGCGGTAGAGCCGTTCTGCTGGTCGATAAGGTGCTGTAGGCGAATGGCGTCAAGCGAATTTTGCGCCAGTTCCCGGAGCACTACGCTTGTATCATTATACAGCGTGTGTCCTGTGAGGAGGTCAAGAATCTTGGCCTGGTCAATGGTGAATTCAAATGTGTCACTAAGGAAGTTCTCGGTTTCGATTTTGCTATCGTCAATGTAGCGCCAGGGAAATTGGTGACGAACTGCTTCGCGCCTATCTGCCTCTTTAATCCAGTCGTAACTCTTGCGAATCTGATTGTTGGCGTATGAGAGATAGGATGTCAAGCCAAAGAAACCGTCTTTCTTAGTGAAGTGAGCGTAAACTTCAATCGTGTCTCGCGGAGCTTTCTCGTCAGAATTACCTTCCCGGTCACGACCAAACTGTGAACGTACACGCTTGACTGCCATCTGCTTCGCCCATTCTTCTTGACTCAATGGGTCAGTTGGATTAATCATTCGGAAGGCAATTGACGGAGTACGGTCACGAGTAATGTGCAAAAGATCAGTGGTTCTCAGCAGTACCGCGGCATACTGGAGATTCGCAGTTTCCTCATCGCTATTACCATACGGCTGCGAGACTTTATACTTTCGGAAATCATTGAGATCATCAAGGTGGTGGCTTTCGCACACCAACGCGAAATCACGACGAAACTGTAGGTCAAGTGGTTTAAGCAGCGCGTCGACTTCAGTCATCGCATCATGTGTGATGCCAAGGTGTTCAGGTGCGCGGCCCATGACCCAATTGCGGATGCGCCCAGCGTGATTGTGTCGGACAAATTCCTGGTAAAGGAAACGGCCCCTCTCATCAGCGGGAAGTTCTTCGACTTTCGCGCGGTAGTCCACACCGGTATCATCGGCAAACAACACGTTATCACGGTACTCCGGAAAACCAGACGAACTCCTTTGTTCATATTCTTCTGGCGTAACAAGCATACCCAAATCATGGAAATAGATTGCCAGCACCGTGATTAGCCAATCAGCAGGACTCATGATATCCTTGGTATCCCCTGGTATAAGCCAGTCGAGAATTTTGAGCATCTCGTCGATATGTGAGATATCGTGGCGACTATATTCATCAAAAATTCCGTTTCGGCCGATTAGACTAAGAAGTTCAGCTACTTGCCTCTTGATATGCAAGAGCTTTATGCCACTGAATGCTGGCAGTTCTTCAGCTTCCTGCGCTTGCATTTCTGCTTCGGTTATGAGATTTTCAATCATCTTTCTCACCTCTGCTTAACCAAAATAGTTTACCTTATAATGTTGTTTTGGTAAGTTTAGCACAAATGATTTGTTAAATCAATAAAATTTTTCAGTTGAAGTATTGTGTGGATAATGATATGCTTATTTACAGAAAGAAACCGAGTTTTTCTGAAAAACTCGGTTTCTTCACTAAAGATTGGCAGTGTAACAGTGCTAATTCGTTACGACGATGAATTGAAAGCAGGCAAATTTACCGCCACACGCAAAATGGTAATTCTGAAGTAGGTGTCTGATGATGGGGATTTATGGGCGATAATACGTCCCAATATGTTGCCGAAATTTCCCTACCAATATGACAATCTCTTGGAGAATAATTTCAGAAGCATGTTGACGGAATTTGAGAAAACATTTTAAAGGAGAGAATTACAGATGTCAAACGCTGAAGCAGTAATTGAAAGGTTAGTAAAAGAACATTTCGATATTGAAGAAAGTATAGAGTCTATTGTTTGGGTAAATCCCAATCATCAGAAGGATATTTTGCTGATTGAGGTGGACACGACAGCTATTCCAGCGGGGCGGGTGGAACCGTTTTACTTTAAGCCTACTGAGGAAGTTCCCTATCCAATGCGCATCGCTAACATCACCCCCGACGAATGGAAGGGGGTGCAATCAGGCTCGATAAACATGCCCGAAGGTTGGACATTGGACGGCACAGAACGTATATTTACTCGATTGAATTGAACCGCCCAGCGAGGAGAACATTATGACTTGGCACGATGCGTATTTGTTACAAGCTCGCTCTGATTGGCAAATTTTTCGGACTATTCAGCAACAGATTGTTCCGGAATGTCATTCCCTACACTATTTACAGATGGCGACGGAGAAAATGGGCAAGGCTTTTCTCATAGCAGGAGGCAACGCACCTGCATTAGTTCAGACATCTCACAAGGCTTTCGTTCGTTTTCTCCAAATTGTGGCGTATAACTCTGATTTGCAGAAACAGTTGCAGATGACCAAACCGCGATTACGAGCACATATCAGATCATTGTTACCTATAGCAGATGAGATAGAAAAGCTCGCGCCGGCTCTTGCACACGGCGGGCCGAACGCGGAGTATCCATGGGAAATGCCTACGGGAACAGTACAGGCACCCGCAACTTACCGCTTTACCCTTAGCAGCCAGTTGCGAACGCCTAAAGGAATTAAATTACTGACACTTATTACTGTCATCTTTGAACATTCAGATAAATTCATGCCATAAATATTCAGCCGAGCCGCGGGGTTGGTTGCCACTTCAAAAATAGAAAAGGAGAAAACTCATGCAAACATTTAACCCTAATGTAGATGGATATTATGACGTTGCAGACCAAATGAAATCTGATTTGTACAGGCGCGCGAAAGGACATTTTCGTCGCCAAGAACAGGAAAAAGCAAAGCTGACGACGATTGATGCTTTTGAAAAGTACCGCGCAGGGGTGAAAGAGAGATTTATTTCAGCAATAGGCGGTTTGCCAGATGAACGAACGCCGCTGAACATTCAATGTACGGGCGTTATCGACAGAGGCAGATTTACTATTGAGAAGATTATCTACGAAAGTCTGCCGGAGTTTTATGTCACATCGGCTTTATATCTGCCAAAAGGCATAACTCAACCCACGCCGGCGGTTATTTTCGTTCATGGACATAGCGATTTGGCAAAATCTTATCCCGTATATCAATCCGTCTGCGTGGATTTAGCGAATAACGGTTTCGTCGTTTTTGCTATCGACCCCCCCGGACAGGGAGAGCGTTTCCAATATTTTGCCCCTGAAACGCAAAAACGGATTATCGGGGGATGCACAACAGAACACACTCACGCAGGGCTTCAATTTATCGTCCGAGGCGCAAGCATTTCTAGGCACTTTATATGGGATGTGATGCGAGGAATAGACTATCTGGAAACACGTCCCGAAGTTGATAACCAACACATCGGCTTAACGGGAAATTCTGGAGGAGGTACACAGTCCTGCCTTCTGATGATGAGTGAACCGAGATTTGCCGGCGCTGTGCCGTGTACTTTTGTTATGACGCTGGAATCTTACATGAAGACGGGACAGCCGCAGGATAGCGAACAGATTGTGCAAGGAGCTATGGCTTTTGGACCCGACCATGATAATTATCTGACAACGATGGCTCCAAAACCTGTTCTCGTTGGCGTAGCCGCTTACGATTATTTTCCCATTGAGGGTGCGCTAGAAGCCGTCCGACGCGCGAAGCGGATTTACAAGCTCTATAATGCAGAAGATAAAGTGGATATTGCCATTGCGCCGACGCGCCATTCCTATTCTCCATATCTGCGTCAGGCATGCGTCAACTGGTATAAAAAACACTTCAGAGGCGAAAAACCAGATTTCAAAACAGGTGAACCGGAGACGCTGCCTGAAAGTGAACTTTGGTGTACGCCTAATGGTCAGGTTCTCGACGCATTTCGAAATAGCAAGACGTTATTTGACCTAAACCGCGCCTCGCTTCCTAGTCCATCGCAGAGGTTGTCAGAAAATAACGGAGACTTAGAGAAGTATCGTGTCGAGATGTGTGGCGCAATCGCAGAAGCCTTAGGCATTAAAGATGAAAGTCGTGATGCGCCGATTTATCCACGCATCATCGCTGAAAATATAGTCGATGGCTATCCTACAGAGAAAATATTCTTCTTCAGCGCGCCGGATATTGTTGTGACGGGCGTAATGATTCATCCGCAGGGTGATGCGCCTGTCAAACAGACTGACCTGGTTCTCCTTGAAAATGGGACTACTGATATTCCAGAACAGCGTCCCTTACTAGAAGAAAAATTGAAAAACCATCATCGGTTGTTCGTTTTCGATGTGCGAGGTGTCGGCGGCGTCGAAATGCGTCCAGTTAACCGGGCGGGCAGCCCACACCATGCAGAATATAAATTAGGTTGCGATGCTATGATGCTCGGCATCTCAACGCTAGGGCTCCGCGTATTCGATGTTCTGCGCGGTTATGATTATCTTCACACACGCGATGATGTCGAAAAAATCGGATTAGTCGGCATCGGCAGCGGCGCATTTTTCGCCTATTTTGCCGCGGCGATGGAAGAAGGTTTTGCCGATTTGACCTTTACCGATATTCTGTATTCTTATCGACATTTAGCCGAGACGCGCTATTATAACCGAGACCTTTACAATCTGCGCGTGATGGCTTATGGTATGTTGCAAAAATTTGATATCATCGACCTACTTCCCTGTCTTGCGGAACGCCCGACGAGGTTTATCAATCCGCGCAACGCTATGGGTGAGCCTCTCACCAAAGAGGAATTTGAAGAGAAGTTCCTATTCTCATCAAATTCTCGTCCTTCGGACTCGGCGAAAATTGAATTTTCGCACTCCGAACAAAATTGACCAAGCACTATTTTTTTAACACCGACGTTTTAATAGTTTATTCATCCAACAAAGTCAAGCTAAGTGAATAACTAGTTATGAATACCCCAAAAACATTACGAAGTTCCCAGGTTGTCGAAGGTCCCAGCGGCGCGTATGCTCGGACGTTATATCGGGCTGTAGGAGCTATTGACGCGGATTTTAAAAAACCGCTCATTGCTGTTGCGAATTCGTGGAATGAAATTGTGCCCGGTCATTATCATCTACGGGAAATGGCGGAACACATTAAAAATGCGATATGGGCGGCGGGCGGACGGCCGATGGAGTTCAATACTATCGCCGCATGCGATGGCGCGGCACAGGGACGTGGAATGCATTACATTTTGCCGATGCGGGATATTATCGCGGCTTCTGTGGAGTTGATGCTTCATGCACATAGTTTTGACGGCGTGGTTATGATTGCTTCCTGTGATAAAATCATTCCAGGAATGTTGATGGCGGCGGCGCGATGTAATTTACCCACTATATTTTTCACCGGTGGAACGATGTTGCCGCGCGGAGATTTGGGCAAAACTTATGTTGCTTGCGATGTCAAGGAAGCGATTGGACGCTATAATTCTGGGGAGATTGATGAGCAAGAACTCAATCGCATCGAATCGATTATCTGCGCTAGCGTCGGCGCGTGCAGCATGATGGGCACAGCGAATACGATGGCGAGTATCGTTGAGGCGTTGGGACTGTCCCTGCCAGGTTGTGCGACGATGCTTGCTGTCGATGCGTTGCGCATCCACCTCGCCAGAGCAACAGGTGAACGCATTGTGCAACTGATTGAGAAAGAACAAACAGCCCATCAATTTATCACCCAGCAATCGCTCGAAAATGCTGTTCGGGTATGCTTGGCGTTGGGCGGTTCATCGAATGCTATTATTCATCTGCCCGCGATTGCTCGTGATGTGGGCATTGAATTGGCACCCGATGATTTCGATAAGTTGAGCCGTGAAACACCACTTCTCGCAAAATTTAAGCCGGCTTCGCAATTTAATATGATGGATTTTCACGAGGCTGGCGGCGTGTTGGCATTGATGAAAGAATTGGAAAGCCTGTTACATCTCGATATTCCCACAGTGACTGAGCGCACGTTGCGCGAGAATTTAGCGACGGCGAAGGTGCTGCGACCCGAAGTTATCCATTCACTAAATAACCCGCTTGCGCCTGAAGGTGGTATCGCGGTGCTCTACGGAAATCTCGCTCCAAAGGGGGCTATTGTTAAACAGAGCGCGGTCAGTCCCAATATGCTGGTACATTCAGGCACAGCAAAGGTCTTTGAATCCGAAGAGGAAACGCGCGACTATCTAACATCCAAACACATCCAGCCGGGCGATGTTTTAGTGATACGATACGAAGGTCCCAAAGGCGGACCGGGAATGCGCGAACTTTCTATTCCCGCGGCGATGCTTGTGGGCATGGGGCTTGGCGATTCGGTAGCCATGGTCACAGATGGCAGATATTCCGGCGCGACACGCGGCCCCTGCATCGGACACGTCTGCCCCGAAGCCGCAGAGGGTGGGCCAATTGCATTTGTACAAGATGGAGATATCATTCACATCGACATCCCCAATCGCACACTCAACGTAGAAATCACAGATGAAGAACTTCTCCGTCGCCGAGCACACTGGCAACCACTGAAACCGAAAGTCCAGGATGGATTTATGCAGTTGTATGCGAAAATCGTCCGCAGCGCGGATGAGGGGGCGGTAATTGGGTGACCGATGCAACTATAGTTTTTACCCTCTTGCCCTTTAGCTGTTCGTCGCAGAAGCCCCCCTGACTTCAATGGGGGAAGGACACCTTCCCCCAAACCCCCATCCGAAACGGATTTTGAGGGGAGGGTAGGGTGGGGTGCGACAATTCGCAATTCGGAATTCGGAATTCTTACAATTGATGGAGGCAAATACCTTCCAATCTGTCTGCTTCCGCACAGGCAGATTGAACAATTCGTAAATTCGTAATCCACCGAAATTGGCCTGCCTGTGCCAGACAGGTGGGGGTTCAAATCCCCTTCCAATTTAAGCCACGAAAGAAAGCTTTAACAATTCGTAATTCGTAGTTCGTAATTCGTAATTCGTTTAACCCTTTTGCCCCTTTGCCCTCTCTTGCCGATAGATTAAAAATTTTTCCGGATGGTCGGTGCAAATTCCATCCACACCCAAGTCAAGATATTTTATCATATCGGATTCCGCATTCACAGTTGTGGCAACAACTTGTAAACCCTGTTGCTGCATGTCATCGACTATCTTGTGTGTAAGCCAGTTTGAGTAAATCCAACCCCAAATTATATTAACATCCTGAAATTTTGAGCGTTTCAGAGATTCATAATCCTCCTCGCAGGTGCAGAGCGCCGCTGTGGAGATATTGGGATTGTTGTCTTTCATGCGGCGCGGGAAAGAGTACGCATCCACCGTATCGAAAACAATCACCTCCTCGACCATCCCGGCTGCTTCCAGTTCACGCGCTATC
>SDBU01006281.1_pt1 | contig 14031 bp, 11 predicted proteins | sample 2277071 | NCBI WGS metagenome assembly SDBU01 (sample SAMN10397929, study PRJNA504765) | marine sediment metagenome | isolation source: marine sediment core GS08_GC12, 126 cmbsf | place: Arctic Ocean: Gakkel Ridge, Loki's castle | collected 2008
AAGGCACATGATCGCAACTCTTACATCAAATTTTGGGGAACGCGGGGCTCCAACCCCGTTTCCGGACATGAATTCATCCGCTTTGGAGGGAATACCGCCTGTCTGGAAGTGCGACATGGCGAAGACATGCTCATCATTGATGCAGGCTCTGGCATCCGTCCCCTCGGTGAGATTCTAGATAAAGAAAAACAAAAGACCATTCACATTTTTTTGAGTCATACCCACTGGGATCATGTGACGGGATTTCCTTTTTTTGATCCCATCTACGATCCTGATGTCCAAATTGTGATCTGGTCTCCCGTCGGTTTTGAAAAGCCCACCCGTGAGCTTTTCACTGACATGCTCGCCCTTGCCTATTTTCCTGTCCGCCTCGAAGACATCCGGGCGAAAATCTCTTTCAATGATTTGCGCGATGGACATCCCGTTTCAATTGGAGATATCACAATCGATTCCCATTATGCCTTCCATCCAGGAGCAACCCTTTGCTTCAAAATTCATGTGGGCGGAAAAACGTACGGTTATGTGACCGACAACGAGATGTTCATGGGCTATCACGGCAATCCCAATGCCATAGGAAAAGATCACACGCTCATCCAATCCCACGCAAATATCATCGATTTCTTCAAAGGATGCGATACGCTCATCCACGAAGCGCAGTATACCCCACTCGAATATCAAAGACGTGTGGGTTGGGGACATTCTTCCATTCCCAACGCCACACTACTCTGCAAATATGCAGAAATCAAAGATTGGATCGTCACCCACCACGATCCCAAAAACACCGATAGCGATCTTCTAGACAAACTCCAGCTCCATCAAGATATCTTAGAAGAGTGCAATCTTAAGTGTCATGTGCAAATGGCCTTTGATGGTTTGAAGATTCTTATCTAACGCCAATCGTTACAAAGACATTCTTAGATAATTAGCCCAGGCTAGAGTGTTGTTTCCAATATGCATACCAATAGGCATATCCAAATTCCCTGCACACTCTTTGGCTAGGCCAAATATAAGTCCCATGATCGTGGCGGCAACAACTTGAGGTAAAAAAAGAATTGGATTGCACCAAAAAACAATCGCATTCATAAAATGAACAAGGCCAAAAATCACCGATGCAAAAAATATGGCTGTCACACGGGCGGCAATATTTGCTGTGGACTCAGAAAAACCTCGATTTACAAAGTAAGATTCAAATTTTTCTCTTAGAGTTCCTTGGAGGTCTCCCCTGAACGTTTGTTCTTCCGAAATAGGACCTAGAAAACATACGAAAGGCGTTAAAACGAGTTTTGTTAAAAGATCTAGACCACCGAAAGGATCTGGAAGGCCTGTTGGGACGCCGAGAATTTTTACGATTTTTTCTGTCAAAGGGCCATAGATTTTATGAGCATATGCACCTAATCCCAAACCAATCACAAGAGATGAGGAAAGGAAATCATCATTTTGTTGTCCTTCAGAAATATCATAAGACAACAATCCAGACATCGCCGAATGATTTGTATAATCTGAATTATTAATAGGTATTCCAAGAGAACTCAAAAAAACCTCCAAATAGGTGTGGTATTATACCAAAATACCAGAAAAAACCCAAGAAACTCATTTTTATAACTAAAAATTTAAATAATGATGCTCTGACTGACTTGATCTTGATGTGCAATGGAAATGTCTACTTTGGCATTTTGCCTTTGAAGCATCTCTTGTATCAACTTTTTTGCAAGCTCGGGAACGTTGCATTCAGAAGAAAGATGAGCGAGATAGACTGCTTTCAGCTTGGGATGGAGAATCTGCTCAAGGAGCTCGGCTGTCTGCGCATTAGAAAGGTGGCCAAGACGCCCGAGAACTCGTTGTTTGTAAATCGCTGGGCGAGGACAAGAATGTACCATCTCGACTTGATGGTTGGCCTCTAAGTAGAGGTAATCGCACTCTTGCAATTTGCTTACGACAAGTGATGTGGCAAAGCCGAGATCCGCGCAAATGCCTAGCTTGATTGAATTGAGACGGAGTATAAATCCCACCGGATCCATTGCATCATGCTGGATGCTAAAGGGATCGAATGCAATATCGCCAAACTCAAACGTTTCCCCTGTTGAAAATATTTTGAATTTCGGTGCATCACCAATGCTCTCATAAATCGCGCGGGCTGTGTCACTATTGGCAAAGACGGGTATGCCCATTTTGCAACCGAGAACTGCTAGGCCGCGGATGTGATCCGAATGTTCATGGGTGATGACAATGGCATCAATATCGGCAAGGTCGACATTGATCTCTTCGAGTTTTTTCTTGATCATCCGAGCAGAAAGGCCTGCATCAATGAGCACTTTTGTGTGCTTTGTTCCTACATAGAGAGCATTCCCTTTCGATCCTGATGCAAGCGGACAAAATCCATTCATAACGAAACTTTTAACAAATTTCGGTTAAATCTTTCAAGTTTTATTTGACAAATTAAAAAAAGTTTTTTTATAACTAAGATATATAGGTTGAATTATGCTGGAATCAGGCGAAGAGATTATCGAAGATATCGATGCCACACTTGAGCAGCTCACACAAAATGCTGCTGCGCTCAAGGTTGCAAAAACTTCTCATCACTTCGATCACGAAGTGGAAAATTTAGAGCGATTGCAAGAAAGTCTTCTTGCTCGTCTCATGCATCGTCAGTCTCTTTTGAAAATGGAACAGAAACAAAAAACACTCGAATCGATCCGCAAAGAAACAATTGAGCGAAAAGTTGTCGATTATGCTAGATCGTTAAAGAGTCGACGTCAAAGAACGCGAGGTCGGCTATTCAATCGAAATGAAAAAACTTAGATTTTCGAGGATTTTTTGTCACAAAAGCACAGCAAATAGCGTCAGTCCTATTTGCGAGCATTTTTGGGGCAAAAAAGACCGAAAAGATGGTCTTTTTCATTCGAGAGAAGAGCCGACCTCGCGTTAAAAGCCAGCAAGGTCTCGCAAAGCCCTCTCTAAGTCATGAGGCTGGGGTAAAACTGCATCTTCTAGAATTTTGCTGTATGGGACAGGGCAATTAGCTCCTGTGACACGCTTGATGGGCGCATCGAGATAGGGAAACTGTTTTTCTGAAATGCGCGCTGCGATTTCTGCTCCAAAACCACAATTGCTTGGTGCTTCATGAGCGATCAGGAGTTTTCCTGTTTTGCGCACCGACTTTGCAATCGCTTCTTCATCGAGGGGAACGATGGTGCGCAAATCGATGATTTCAACGGAGATTCCTTCGCGGGACAATTTCTCGGCTACGTCAACGGCCATGAAAATCATCATCCCCCATCCGACAAAGGTCACATCGGTTCCCTCGCGGACAATGTTGGCTTTGCCAAGGGGAAGAATTTCATCTTTTCCGGGCAACTTGCGGGCGCAAAATACTCTTTGGCGATAGAGTCCTTTGTGCTCGAGAAAAATCACCGGATTGGGATCGCGAATCGCTCCTTTGAGGAGTCTTTTCGCATCGGCCGCATTGCTCGGAATGACGATTTTCAATCCGGGACAATGGGCCAAAAAGGCTTCGATGCTTTGTGAGTGGTAGGGGCCGCCTTGGATATAACCGCCATAAGGCATTCGGATTACGGCAGGACAATTCCATTGGCCATTGGATCGATAATGGTAGGAGGAGAGTTCGTTGAAGAGTTGGTTGATCCCAGTCCAGATGTAGTCGGCAAACTGTACTTCAGCAACGGGTTTGATCGGCTCTGTAAGGGAAAGGCCTATGGAAAGACCCACAATTGTCGATTCTGCAAGAGGGGTGTTGAAACAGCGTTGTTCTCCAAAAAGATCTGTGAGCTCACGAGTGACTCCAAAAACGCCTCCTTTGCCACGCGCCACGTCTTGTCCAAAAACGACAATGCCAGGATCGCGCTCCATCTCTTCTTTGAGGGCTTGGTTTAAAGCATCCACCATCACAACAGCTTCTGTTGTGTCGGCTTCTTCTTTTTCGGGAACTTCTTTTTCGGGGACGTCTTTGAAAACTTTGGTCGCATGCACTTCTTCTAAAGGAAAGGGCTCTTTCTCTGCTTCATCTGCTGCCTCTTCCACTTTTTGAAAAGCAGCTCTTCGGATTTCTTCTAATTCATTTTCACTTGCAAGACCCATTTCTTGCAGCCACTGTTCAAAAATGGGAATGGGGTCCCGTGTTTTTTCTTCTTCTAAAGCGCTTTCTTCTTTGTATTTTTTCGGATCATCGCTGCTGCTGTGTGGTCCAAGGCGAGGAATTTTTGCAACGATGAGGCTAGGGCCTTCTCCTGAGCGGGCTTTGTGAGCTGCAGAAGAAATTGCAGTCGATACTTCTTCAAAATTGCATCCATCGATTTCATGGACATCAAGACCTTCATATCCGCTGGCCATTTTAGCAATGCTTCCGCCAGCAGTCTGCTCTGCTGTAGGAACGGAAATGGCCCAACCATTGTCTTGGATGACGAAAATGACGGGTAGTTTGTGGATCGAAGAAAAGTTGAGTGCTTCGTGGAAATCACCTTGCGATGTGGATCCATCTCCACCGGACACATAGACGATTTCCTCTTTTTTTGAAATTTGAATCCCTTTTGCTACGCCGACAGCTTGTAAAAACTGTGCACCCACAACGCTCGATTGGCAAGGGATGTGCATCTCTTTATGCGTAAAATGTTCGGGCATCATCCTTCCGCCAGAATGGTAGGGGATTTCACGGGCTAAAAACGCGGCAAGCATGTCTTTGAGATCCACGCCAAATCCCACGGCAAAGGGACGATCTCGATAATAAGGAAGGGCCCAATCATGACCTGCCTTTAGAGCAAGACCGCACATCGTTCCAATCATCTCATGTCCCAAACTCGACAAATGAAAATTCCCCCCTTTGTTTTGACGAGCAAGTTTTGTCATCTTCTCGTCCAAAAAGCGGGTGAGATACATCGCCTCAAGGGTTTTGATGCAATGCTTTTTTGCTGCAGTCGTTGTATTACCTACGACAGTCACCTTATGATTTCCCTCTTTTTTTTCGTTTGATAGGGGTAACGGTTTTTGCTTTGCGCACTGTTTCTTTCACTTCTTTGTCTTCTGCAGGAGATGGTTTTGCTTTTCCCCTTTTCTTCGGTAAGAAGCCTTTGACGACTTCCATGATTCCTTTCTTTTCTTCCACTTCTTCCGTTTCTTCTTCTAAGGTCACAGCGGCACGAATGAGTTTTCCCTCCCCTCCTGGGCCCACCTCTTTGAGATCGGCAAGGCGCGAGGAGATATGGCGCAGCGATTCCAATCGCTCTGAAAGGGCTTGCAGTTTCTCATCAACTTTCACACGAGCACTCCCCCGCAAACTTGCAAGCAATTCTGCTTCGGAGTCGTAGCGTGAAGAGAAGGTGACATCTGCTGCACTGGTGATCTCGGGAGAAAAGAGAAAATGGCGAGTAGAGGCTGGTACGGTGGTATAGATGTCGACGGTCACTTGCGGCTCCAGTTCTACCTTCGCAACTTGTTTGGGAGGACGTCCCCGTTTTGGTCTTGGATTGAGAGCCTCGTTGGAATAATAGGTTTTGCATTTGATTCCAATCGCTTCGCGTGCCGCAGAAACATCACGGGAAACTTTGCTATCAAAGAGGTTTTTTTTCAGCTTTTCGATGAGCCCCTTGGTGAAGTCGAGATCTTCTTCAAAAACAAATTGGATTTGGTGACTGCGGAGCCATTCGATGATCCGAATGCGTGAGCGCTCGACGTAAAATTGCTGCCACTTCTCAAGTTCATTGAGATGGTCATAAATGAATTCCAAAAAGTTTTCCCGAGCCTCTTTCGACTGGATGATCTCGAGCAATTTTTCCTTTGTATCGATATCATAAACTTTTTCATTTACAAAACCTTCCATGAATTTTTTGGATTCATAGAAAGTCATTTTTGGAATGAGAAAATACCGATCTCCATGGTTAAGAAATTCTTTTTCAAGGGTGTCGAGCTCCTCTTGACTCTTATCGAGATCAATAAAGAGCAAAAACCCCTCAATACGATCGAGATAAAAATCGCGTTCATCATCTGATTTTGCAAAGGCATCCATCAGACGGTGAAAACGCAAAATTAAAGGATTTTTTGCTTCTGGATATGCAGTTTTTGCCATGTTGAGCCACCTTGTAGGAAAAGTCCAATTTACCATATTTAAAGGTCTAATTCAAGGTTATTCTTCTGCTTGGCTGGGGTTATAGGCCTTTAAAAAAATAAAAAATGCAATAAACATACAGGCGCTTCCCACCGTGATCGGCAAATGGGGATAGAGGGCCACAAATGAGCCCGAGAACAGCGGAGGGAGGGCAATGGCTGCCCATTGGACCGAATTGTGGATTCCCATGATCTCCCCTTGGGTTTCTTTGGTCCCTTGATTGGAAACCAAAGTCGCAGCTGTCGGGAAAATGAACGCTTGGGCTAGAGCGATCCCAGGAATAAGCAAAAACAAACTTGCAGTCCGAGTCACAAAAAGCATAATCGGAAGCATCAGAGCCATGAGAATCAGTCCCATTCTGAGAAGACTATGGGGCGCAAACCTTTTCAAAATGGGACGGATGATTATTCCTTGGCTGATCGCTATCCAAAGCCCAACCCATGCATAAAAATTCGCAATTTGTATCACATCATAGTGGAGCTTTCGCATCAAAAAAACAGGTGAAAACTCTGTAAAAAACCCCCATCCCAAGCAAAAAACGAACATCACGCAGAAAATTCCTCGTAAGCCCGGCATGGAAAAAGCCTTGCGAATTTGCAAAATGCCATGAAAAATATTGATTTTTGTGGTCTTTTTCTCTGTTAAGCTCTCTTTAAATTTAAAGAGAATCAAAAGGGCATTGCCCAAACAGAAAAATGCTGATGCAAGAAAAGGGATCGTAAACCCAAATGCAGCAAGTCGTCCTCCCAAAAAGGGCCCAATCACAAATCCCGTCCAAAAGGCCATTCCGGTAAGACCAAAATTTTTTGCTTTATTTTCTTTAGTACTGATATCGGAAATCACCGATTGGGCGACAGCAAAGCTTCCCGCTGAAATTCCCGCCAGCAGCCGTGCGAGAAACAAAATACTTAAGCTTGAGATGACAAGGCCAAGGCCTCCAAACAGGTAGCTTAAAGTCGCCAGCCACATCGAGCCAGCAAGGACTTTTTTGCGCCCAAATCGATCCGAGAGAGCTCCAAGTACTGGTCCTCCAAAAAATTGGCCGACACAGTAGATCCCCACGAGTAATCCAAAGACAAGTCCTCGAACAGCGAGGCTAACCTCAGGAGGAAAGATTCCTCCATCATTATTGATAATCAAAGGAGAAAAGATCGGAAATACCAGTCCAAACCCCAAGCTATCGATTAAAACGGTGAGAAGAAGCGGCAATAGGCGCATATTTTTCTATATACCCTGTGCTAAATATTTATACACAAACAAAAAATCTGTGGGATCAACCGGATGTGTTGCATAGCTCTCAAACAGCAAACATTGTTTTTGAGCCTCCAGAGGTTTTATTGCGAACGCGATCCTTCGGTCGCGATCGTGCCGCCGTCGGCTGCAAGAGCGTGAAAGTGGGATTTCCACCCACCTTCACGTCCTCTTGCAGGGCCTATCTTTTTCATCGGAGATATCTCAAGAATTTTTCTCTGAAAAACCTGCAAAATCTCACCTAAATCTATTGTGGAAAATCAAAAATAAGTTAGCAGTCACGGGTTTAAACTAGAAAAAAACTCCCAAATCTGGTTTAATGGTTTGCCACATGACAACCATTACTGAACCTGTTTCTAAAGATTCTTTTATTCCCAATCTACCCAAAATGAACCCTCGCGATCTCAATTGGATGGGAAGATTTGTCGATTGGATTCGGGATGCAGAAAACTATGGAAGCTTCTACAAAGTTTACGTCTATGCTCTAACAATTTTCACATCCATGCTGATGGTGATAAGCATTGTCCTCTCTCCCCTCTTTATCTATGGATTCAAAGAATACATACGACAATGCGAAAGAGCCCGTTTTGACAAAGAATTTGATTCATTGCACCAAATGGCCACTGAACACACCTGGCAACTTTTCCTTCAGGGGCGTCTTGATCCGCTAAAGAACGTTGATGCCAGTCTTTCAAGATCCGAACGCGACCATATAATCAAAGATTTAGAGCTAAAAAAAGAAGACGCAAAAAAAATCAAAGACATCGATCTCCTTAGGATGGCTGCCAAAAAATATCCTGATTACATCAGCCTCTATAAACCGACCTTCATAGCTGTTCCTTGACTTCCACAGCATTTCACACTAAAATCTAATTTTTTTAAGGAAGATTTTGTGCTCGATATTAAACTGATTCGAAAAGATCCTGAGCAAATTGCAGAAAAGCTCAAAACCAAAGACCCTGAAGTGGATTTGGTGCCCATTTTGCAGCTCGATGAAGAGGTGCGCCATCTCAAAACTGAGGTGGAAGAGATCAAATCAAAACGCAATCTCCTTTCCAAAGAAATTGGAGAAAAAAAACGGAGCGGCAGTGATACCACTTCCTTAATGCGAGAAGTGAGTGGCCTCGGCGACAAGATCGGAGCGATCGATAAAGAGCTCGATGAAAAAGAAGCAGTGCTAAGCGATCTCCTCGCCCGATTGCCCAATATCCCCGAAAGCAGCGTAAAGGTGTCCCAAAATGTCGAAGACAATGTCGTGTGCAAAACTTTTGGCGAAAAACCAAACTTTGCCTTTCCTCCCAAAAATCATGTCGAACTGAATGAGCACTTACATCTTTTTGATTTCAAACGGGCCGCAAAAGTCTCTGGAAGTAACTGGACAGCTTACAAGGATAATGGAGCTAAGCTTGAGTGGGCACTACTCAACTACATGCTCGATATCCACCAGGAAAATGGCTTTACTTTTTGGCTTCCTCCTCTTCTTGTAAGACCTGAAATTGTCCTAGGCTCTGCCCACCTTCCCAAATTCGAAGAGCAGCTCTTTAAGATCCGCGATGAGGATTACAACCTTTATCTCGTTCCCACTGCAGAGGCAGCACTGATGGGCCTCCACTTTGATGAAGTCTTAAATGGCGAGAATCTCCCTCTCAAATATGTCGCTTATACCCCTTGTTTTCGCAGAGAAGCCGGAGGACTTGGTGCACAGGAACGGGGCCTGATCCGCATGCACCAGTTCAATAAAGTCGAAATGTTTGCCTTCACCACTCCCGAGCAAAGTCAGCAAGTCTTTGATGAGATACTCCAATCTGCAGAAGAATTGATCAAAGGACTGGATTTGCATTTCCGGACCACTGAGCTTGTCACGGGAGATATGTCTTTTGCTGCATCAAAGACAATTGATTTGGAGGTGTGGTTGCCAGGACAAGATCGCTACTACGAAGTTTCTTCGATTTCGCATTGCACAGATTTTCAAGCAAGACGTTCGAATACCCGCTTCAAAACCAAACAAGAAAAGCCCGAGCTTTGTCATACGCTCAATGGCTCAGGTCTTGCTACATCGCGGCTCATGGTCGCTTTGCTTGAAAATAACCAACGAGAAGATGGCTGTGTGGAAATCCCGATTGTGTTACATAAGTACCTAAACGGAATGAAGGAGCTCACCCCACATGACTCACCTACTTGAGGATTTAACCCACTTTCTGAGTCAATCTCCCACTTCATGGCACGCTGCAATGGAGATGGGGAATCGCTTAGCTTCCCTCGATTTTACTCCTCTTAGCCCCAATGAAAAGTGGGAGCTAGAAAAGGGAAAAAAGTACTTTGTGATCCAAGACGGCTCGATTGCAGCTTTTGCCCTTCCGTCGAAAAAACCCCAAAAAATGTCCCTCATTGCTGCACACACCGACAGCCCTGCCCTCAAACTCAAACCGAAACCAGTGCTCGAAAAAGAAAACATGCAAATGCTCGGCGTAGAGATCTATGGCAGCCCTGTTCTCCCCACTTGGGTCAACCGAGATCTTGCCATAGCAGGTCGGGTTGTCGTTCTTCGCAAAAACAACGCGATCGAAGAAGAACTTGTTTTTTTTGATGATGCCCCCGTCCTCATCCCCTTGCTCGCTCCCCATCTCGATCGAGAAGCCTACAAGAAAGGGCTCGAGCTGAACAAACAAGAGCACTTGACTCCTATTGCCACACTCAAAGACAAAAATTTTGATCAAAATTACTTAGAAAGTCTTCTCAAACGGCAACTTTCTTTCCACAAGTTGCTCGACTTCGAACTTTTTCTCATTCCCCTCGATCACCCGCGCTTCATTGGAAAAGATGGAGAAATGCTCGCCAGCTATCGCCTCGACAATTTAGCAAGTGCTCATGCAGGACTCGTCGCCATGGGTCATCTCGAAAAAGCTCCGAGTGGCTATCTCCCAATCGGAATTTTCTGGGATCACGAAGAGGTAGGTTCTGCAACACACACCGGCGCCGAGTCGCCCTTCTTTCATGACCTTCTCAAACACCTCTCTTCATTTTACAAGCTCTCCGGTGAAGAGGAGACCCTTTTGCGCCGGCATAGCTTATGCCTCTCAGTCGATCTCACCCATGCCTATAATCCCAATTACGAAAAGAAATATGATCCGCAGCACATCCCTCTTCTTGGTGAGGGAATCACCATCAAATACAACGCAAATATGCGCTACAGCACAACTGCCAAAAGCGGCGCGTGGATAAGAGTGATGTGTGAGAGTCTCGGACTCAAATCCCAGCAATTTGTCAATCGGACCGACAATCCAGCTGGATCGACCGTTGGCCCCATTTTTTCAACCAACTTTGGAATCGAAACAGCAGATATCGGCATCCCACAGCTCTCCATGCATGCAGCTCGCGAAGTGATCGCCTGCCAGGACCATATCGATATGTGCACCTTGCTCACCTACTTTTTGCAAGAGAAGGTATGACTCACCAAACCCCTCCAGAACATTTTAAAGGAAAAAGCATCTCCGAGCATCTGAAAGACGCCCGCAAGAAAAGCACCCTCATTGCAAAAGAAGTGCATGGCACACAGCTCCCGGGCCATCTTTTTGCTACCCTCGATAATGCCAAAAATACAGCTACTGCCTACCTCCTCATATGGGCTGCATCAGTGGCCTTTGCCTTCGACCCCTTACTCCTCTTCATTGTATTTGGCCTGGGGTGGACCATTTGGAACACAGGCCGCAGCGCCCTACTTGGTTGGGCACGTCTCGAAAACTTTCATCGGGTGATTGAAGAAGAACGGTGGGAGATTCAGCACCACCGCGAGCAAGAAAAAGAAGAACTGCGCGAGATGTATGCCAACAAAGGTTTTTCGGGAAAACTGCTCGAAGAAGTCGTCGAGATTCTCATGTGCGATGACAACCGCCTTTTGCACGTGATGCTCGAAGAAGAACTAGGCCTAACACTAGAAGCCTATGAACACCCCCTCAAACAAGCCGCTGGAGCAGCTCTGGGCACCTTTCTCACATCCACCTTTGCTGTCCTCGCTTTTTACTTTTGGCCCCTTTTTGGCATTCCGCTCATTGCATTTTTGACCATTACCTCTGCTTCTAAACTCAGTGCCAAATATGAAAAACGCAAACCCATCAACAGCATCATTTGGAATTTCGCCCTTGCCCTTTTTGCAGGAGCTGTTGTTTACTTCCTAGCAAAGATACTCGTATGAATACACCATATATTTTTGATGAATTTTTTGCTTCCGGCCGTGATGAGAGCATCAGCCCCTTTCTTACCCCCAAATCACGTAGGTGGGGAAAAAACTTGCCTCTCAAAAGCGCCATCTTGGCCGCACTTCTTCTCGCATTAGCCTTTGGTCTTTCCTTTGTAAATGCCAATGCCTCCCATCTCTGTCTTGCTTCGGTCTACTTCCTCGTGGGAACCCCGGCTCTTCTCAACTCCTTTGAAGACTTGCGTAACCTAGAAATCAACATCGACGTTCTCATGACCCTAGCAGCCCTTCTGTCGGTAATCATTGGCAGCGGCATGGAGGGAGCCTTACTCCTCGTCCTCTTTGAATTTTCCGGTGCGATGGAAAACATGGTGACCCAAAAGACCAAAAGCGCACTCATTTCCCTGCGCCGTCTTTCCCCCAATACAGCTCTCGTCGTCCAATCCGATGGAACCTTTATCGAACGCTCCACCCGTGAAATTGCGATCGGCACACCTATTTTGATCAAAGCAGGCGAAGTGGTCCCCCTCGATGGAGAAGTCATTTCCGGCAGCTCCTTTGTCAACCTGATCCACCTAACCGGAGAAAGCCAACCCATAGCAAAACGCATTGGCGATCAAGTACAGGCAGGGGCCCATAACCTCGATGGAACCCTGACTCTTAAAGTCAACAGAAGCAGTGCCGACTCCACACTCAGCCGAATCATCACCCTCATCACCCAGGCTCAAGAAGCCAAGCCCAAGATCGAACGCCTCTTCGATCGCTTTGGCAAGATCTATTCGATGACCATCATCGCGCTCGCTCTCTTCTTTGCCCTTGCCCTCCCCGCTATTTTTTCTATGCCTTACTTTGGCGAAGAAGGTTCTGTCTATCGCGCCCTCACCTTTCTCATTGCCGCCTCGCCTTGTGCCCTCATCATCGCCATTCCCACCGCCTATCTCAGCGCCGTTTCGAGCTGTGCTCGCAAAGGAATCATCCTCAAAGGAGGCGCCATTCTCGACGCCCTCGCTCGCTGCTCGATCATCGCCTTTGACAAAACCGGCACACTCACCACCGGCAATCTCACCTGCTCAGGAGTAGATTCCCTCTCCCAATCTCCCCTCACTGCCGATACCGCACTAGCCGTTGCCGCTGGCCTGGAAAAACATGCCGTCCATCCCATTAGCGAAGCCATCATGAAAATGGCAGCAGAAAAAAACATCTCTCCTACCCATATCACCGACTTCAAAAGCGTTCCAGGATATGGTCTCGAAGGGAAAGTCACCCTCAAGGGAGAAACCCATTCCACCTTCATCGGTCATCCCGACTTCATTGAAAAAAAGCTCCCTGGCGCCCTCAAAATCGAAAAATGGGAGACCCAAAACACCTTCCTCTTGATCGGTCCCCACCTCTTTGTTTTCCATTTCCAAGATGAAATCCGGCCTGAATCCCTTGAAATGCTCCCCGCCCTCGAAAGAAAAAACCTAGAGAGCATCATCCTGACCGGTGACCACACAGAAAATGCTCACATCGTTGCTCGCAAACTGCAAATTCCATCCGTTTACGCCAACTTGCGCCCTGAAGACAAACTTGAAAAAGTTGCAGAACTCTCCCTAGAAAAAGGGCTGATTATGGTGGGAGATGGTGTGAATGATGCCCCCGCGCTCGCCCGCTCCACCGTGGGCATATCCATGGGAAAAATTGGCAGTGCAACAGCCGTCGACGCCTCAGACGTCGTCATCCTGCAAGATGACCTCACCCTGATCGATTGGCTCATTGGAAAGTCACACAAAGCCATGCGCATCGTAAGAGAAAACCTCGCCCTAGCCCTCGCCGTCATTTGCCTCGCCACAACCCCCGCCCTTTTTGGCTTCATTCCCCTATGGCTTGCGGTCATCCTCCACGAAGGCGGTACTGTCATTGTCGGCTTGAACAGCTTGCGTCTCTTGAAATAAAGTCTATTCACATTCGCATGTTGCCCTATATTAAAATTATTTTTTTGCATTTTATGCTAATTAATAGATCAAATCATAATTTCCCTTGAAAAAAAATTGTAAATTATGAAATAATATTTTTATAATTCGGAGAATATTATGCCAGATTATAAAATCTCAGCATACGAAAGAAATTGCTCTATTTGTTTTGAAGGATTTACTAAATCTAACAAGCCATTTGGTCACCCTGAGAATGGCAGACTACACCCTTTACATAAAGGGTGTTGGCGAGAATGGTATCAAAACAAATCGAGTAATCATTCGGAAGGTAACCTGTGGGATGTAGTTTGTCCTGTTTGTCAGACACCAACCGATGTTCGTTCTCTTTTTTCACGATTCGAAATTGCTAAATACACGAAATTATCCGCACCTCTAAAGATTGCTTTGAGTAGTTCTTTGTTGGCGTGTCAGAAATTCATGTAAACCCCCTAGACGGATTGATTCCATTTTTGTTCCAAAAGTCTCTATATAGTTTTCAAAAAAGCTTGTTCGAGCCA
>SDBU01006282.1_pt1 | contig 14024 bp, 11 predicted proteins | sample 2277071 | NCBI WGS metagenome assembly SDBU01 (sample SAMN10397929, study PRJNA504765) | marine sediment metagenome | isolation source: marine sediment core GS08_GC12, 126 cmbsf | place: Arctic Ocean: Gakkel Ridge, Loki's castle | collected 2008
GCACGACAAGAGAGGGAAAGAGCTGACAAGAGGCAAGAAAGAGAGGAAACCGAGGCGCAAAGAGAGGCTGAACAGCCGGCACTGTTTGAGTTTTAGTGGCCAACTAAGTATAAGAGGGTCGAGATGAAGTTCTCGACCCTCTTTTTAATGTGAATTCTTGACTTTGTAGGTAAAATGTTCTAGCCTCAATACAAATGAAAGGAGGTGACTGAATGCAAGCGTATTGTATGAAGTGCCGTGCTAAGAAGGAAATGAAGGATGCTAAGGCGATAACCATGAAAAATGGCAAGCCGGCAACTCAGGGCGTATGCCCAAAGTGTGGCACCAAGATGTTCAGAATTGGTAAGAGCTAAGTCTACTCTGACATAGCCGTTAGAATTCGAAGGGGTTGGATTCTCCCGGTATCGGGATGTCCAGCCCCTTTTTATTCTCCGAATGTAACAAGATAAGCTTTTGTTACTTGAATTGCAAATCGTAGACAATCGTCAAATAGTAAGTCATTTCGATGGCTACCTTTCGTTGAAAGGGGTATATTCATTCGGTAAGCTGCCTTAGAGTTTTGTTACCGCTTTGCGGTGGGTAATACTTGAGCACCGCACCATAAGTTGGGTCTGGTCCTTTTTCCTTCATGGTTTCGGATATAGCTTTTCCTATAGAAAGCTCATCAGAGTACAGCTTTTCTATTAGAATTGGGCTGGCATCATCAACATAATCAAGACGAACGTTGACATCCCAGGCGATGTACGTTGAAGCACCCTTCTGGATAAATGCCTGCGCCAAATCTTCAAAGTGAAGGCCATAACAGCCCATCATTACGATAGCTGTATTGTTAAACTGCCCTTCCATACTCTGAGTAATGAATTTGGCGCTTATAGCAAACACCCACGGGGCATCGTCGCGGGTCTTGGCGTATGTCACCTGGTCAGTCAGTTGCTCAGTAATGTGTCTCGTTTTGCTATACGGCTCGTTGGTAAACAGCCACGTTCTATTGGTTACTTTTGGATCTACGCCCAGCAAACCAGAATGAACTCGAAAGATAATCAGCTTATATCCATAGGTTGGTAGCTCGCGGTACAGGTCCACAGTGACGGCATCACCCCGGTAGATATCGACCTCAAAGCCGTAATCCCCAAGCTCTTGAGTCATCTGCTCGATAAAAGCCTCGTTTGGTTGAAGGCTATAAAGCTGGTCGACGATAGCTGCCTTAGCCTCAAGCTGTGGGCTGGGTGCTGCGCAGCCACCAAATAGAGTTAGCCCTGGCAGAGCTAAAATAACTACCACCAGGGCTATAGACCGATACTGTTTCACAGTTTTCTTACCAAGAGCCTAATGGGCTCGGCGTTTTCTTAGAGCTAAGATGCCTCCACCAATAGCCAAAATTAGAGCCAAACCAAGCCATGGAGCCAAAACACTAACCTTATTTATGGGATAGACTTCACCACCTACCGCTACAGGTGGTGGAGGTGGTGGTGGAGGTGGTGGAGGTGGAGGACGCCCGGGCCCTCCTTGGTCAACGATTACCCCATTGGCGACTCCATCATCATCTCCCAGCCCCCCATCAACCAGGGTGATGGTAATCACATTGTCCCCGTCGTCACTGCCCATTGGTATCTGGATCCATCCGCCCTCGGAGGCATGATACTTCCAGTATTGAGTCCCCACGGGGATGGGAGAGGGAAGCGTGATGGTTACAATCACCGTTTGACCAGGTGTTAGTCCGACTATATTGAACGAGAAGAACCCGTGGGGGAAGAGAAGGTTTGGCTTGCCTTCATTCGGAGGCAGCGTCCATTCAGGTACCGAAGTCAGGTTTTCGATTATGCCCTCGCTGGTAGAAAATGAAGCGATACCGGTGCCTGTGTCAGTAGCTACCTGTCCATAGGGCAAGGTTAGCCAGGGGTCATAATCAACATTATCGCTGACTTCATCACCACTGCCACCCGGATTGGTAGTTGAATGATATGGGCCACTGGTATCTCCCCACCAATTGTACTCGGCATCAAGCAAGGCAGCTGCCTCATTCGTGACCCCATAGGGCGTATTGTTGTAAATGTTGTTAAAGTTTACGGTGACACTTGCAGCACCAACTCTATTCTCAAGCAGGATTCCTGCAGCGGTCAAGCGCTTCGATGTCTTCAAAACATTGTCATGCACGCTATTGCCGCGGATGTCGATATTACTGATTGCGTAGGCAAGGTAGATCGCGCCATTCTCGCTACGACTGTTATAGACCTCATTCCCTTCGACGGTCACACCACTCATGTAGACAGTGATGCCATCCTGCTCAGTGTCGTAAATGACGTTATCCTTGATTAGCCCACCCGTCTTGCTCGCGTCACCGCCGCCTTTGGCACCCAGTTTAATGCCATCGTTCTGCGTCACGTGATGGACAAGGTTACCTACGATCTCCATATTCGTCGAGCCGTAGACGTAAATCGCGGCATTCTCACTGCCGATATCATAGACTTCGTTGTAGCGAATAGAGCCATTTGTCGAGCCATCGCTGATATTTAGGGCATCCCCAGGATCAGCAATGTCATAGACGTAATTATATTCCAGTGTGCCATTGGTGCTTTGCTTGAGCTGAACACCCTCGTCACCGTTGCCATCATGGATGATGTTATATTTAACAACGGTGCCGGTATACGCACCGCTCTGCCGGATCATGTCACCGGTGCCGGACTTTACCTCAAACCCATTGATAACAATGTTGTCTGCATCAATATAAATAATCCTACCTAGGCTGCCTGTGCTACCATCAATCACAGCCTCTGATGCAGACCCAGCAGTCCGAGTACTACCTTGTGAAGGTCGTGGATCGACATCAGCCTGGGGCCCTAGAAGGAGCAGGCCATCCTTGTCGATGACGATCATTGAGAGGGGATTATACGTCCCCGCCACCACATTGACTGTGCTGCCAGCTACGGCGTCAATACCATCCTGAATTGTGGCGAAGGCATTAAAGCCAAAGAACTTACCCGGTTCAACCTCGACGCCAGGAGCAGTCCCAGCCCAGTCATCATCTACCCAGACTTCGCTGTAGGATCCGGGATATCCGGTAACAGTTAGGTCCGACCAAGAAAAGGTGTGTGCAGGGTTGTTAGGATTGTTTCCGCTCATTATGCCAATCAACACCTGAGCATTAGATAGGTCTTCGCCATCATAAGCCATCTCCTCTGGTGTAAAGATACTCCACATATCGCCTTTAATTTGTTCGTCATCTATCCATAGTTTGGCCCATCCCGTTGTTGCTCCAGTGCTATGAATTTGGAGTTTGAAGGTATGTGTGTCATCTCCGTCACCTCCAGCAATTGTCCTCCGTTCAGTGTACAGCTTGGGCATAGGTTGGGTTCCTGGCTCCTCTTGCATGTGTAATATTTCTCGAATTTGGGTATTCAGATCGTCTCCGCCACCCGTCCATTCAACGGTAACCATCCAAACCCCATCGGACGAGTTAAATACAGGGTCCTTACTTAGACCAATCTGTGTCCATAACCCAAACCACTCATCCCCATCAGTAAGATCGGAATCCCATGTGTTCCCGCGTGCTTGAATTCCTCCAAGGTCGATAATTCCTTCAATAGTGAGGTCTCCCTTCGTAACATCCCACTTATGAGGATAGGCTTGGACAGCGCTTTGGTAGGCACCTGTTGCAGTAATTAACGAGCTGCCGGGTAATATAACAGTCGTTGGCCCTCCCTGTGCCTCCACCGTTCCTGCCATTGGCAGTGCCACTATTCCCAGAGACAGCGCCAGCACCAGAGCCAACAAAATACTAAAAACTTTCCTTTTCACCTTTCTCTCCTTTATTAGATTTTTATCTCAATCGGTCTTTCCCGAGCGTCCGTAGGTCTTTCCCTATCGCCTTTGGCACTCCATACCATATCAAGTGAATAACCGGTAGAAAATTGAAAGGGTGCCCGTAATCACCACCAAACAGCGATTACGGCACCCTTTCTCATCCGCTCAATCTGCTAAATGGAAACTGCACCATTTTGCTCTCATACGGTCATTTATTGTGCCTGCACGGTCAATTACTATCCTATCACTCCATATAGGAACTGTCAACTCCACAAAAGTAAAAGTCTCATTCAATATTTTGACAGCGACTACAAGGATACAATATCATATTCTTTTGAGACTTGATGAAAGGCAGTAACAGTAGCAATGGCTAACAGGCTACACAGTTTTATAGATATAAACCACGACGATATCATCTTGAGAACCTTTATACTATTCATGCAAACTGCGTATGCGGTACCGAAGTACGCGGACGCTCATTTGTATGCGAAAGGACGTCTCTCGGTAATCAAGTTCATTGTGCTGCAAATCCTAGACGCAAATGGTGGGACCATGACACCTTCTGAGATAGCCGAGTGGACATTCAGGGAGCGGCACAATATCACTACATTAGTAGATCGCCTGAAACAAGATGGACTCGTCAGAACTGAGCGCAAGAACAGAGACAAGAGGTTCGTTAATGTCACGCTGACGGCTAAGGGACGGAAGGTTCTCAAGCAGACTACCCCGGTGGCCAGCGAGATTGTGAACCAAGTGATGTTGTCAATTGGTGAAGGTGGCGCTATTCCGCTCGAAAACTCACTGAGGGTCTTGAGGCAGAATGCACACGATGGCTTGGGACATCTTGCTAAGCGCTCTCAGCATCGCTAGCATGACTACGGCAATGGCATCGTCTTCTGTGGAGTGAACAGTTCGTCAGATTGTGCAACAGGATTAGATAGACAGCGACAATGAAATCACCTAAAATGTCAGTTAACGTCTTCCTCTCAGGAATCAAGCAAGAATAAGGAGTGGAATATGGCGATAGATAAGGTAAGCCAGACAATCAAGCTGAAAGACGGTCGGTTGCTGGTAAATAATTGGAGGTAGGTATGTCTTGTCTAGTTTAGTGAAGACTCTATGCCTCATCTCGGTAGTAATTCTTCTTTTATTGAGTGCCAGTTGTGCACCTTCTCGATTAGTTGAATTCGGTGGGGAGGATGCTTTAAGAAAACTAATAGACGCCCAGTTACTGCCACAGTTCCCTCAGAATCAAGACTTCCAAACCCTTTTCGAAACAAGGCTGAAGGAACTCGAGGAGAAAAGGTTCAATTGGCCTTCCAGCCCAGCGGAAATCACAATGGATGCCAGCGAGAATCGAGTCTATATCTATGCTGGCAAGGCTACTATCTCTGATATACAGCACCAGTTTGGCCAAGACGTAATAGAAGAAATTGGGCATAGGGAATATTTGCTCAAATCGTCAATTATTATTGATGGTGGCTATCTAGAGATAGAAGAGGTGACCCTTCGATTAGATGCGACTGCCAGCACTGTTCATAAAAAAATCTACCGAGTGCCTATATACATAGAGTTGAAGCAAGGGTTCTTGTCTATCAGACGCTCTAGGGTGTCATCCTGGAGCCAGGGAGCAGAGGCAGAACTTAACGGCAAACTGCGCCCTTTTATCCTGTCTAAAGGCATCGATGGAGAATCCTATGTGGAGATAGATGACTCCGAACTGTCACACCTCGGATCGCCTAAGAGAGAAGTGGCACCTGACGTTTTCATTCCGCCTCGAGGTCCCTGGGGTCTGAGTTTTTATCATGACACTCGTGTTAAAATAACAAACTCCCAAATACATCACAACTACATGGGCTTGTTCCTCTACGATGTCAAGGAGGCATTAGTCCACGGAAATCGAATCCATGACAACATTAGTTACGGCATAGACGTTCATGATGACACCGAGGGTTCTCTATTCAGCCGGAATCGTATTTGGGACAACGGGAATCATGGGCTTATTCTTTCCAAAAGATGCATTAACAACATAATTGCTGAAAACATTATCTTTGACCACACAAGCCAAGTAAAGGACTACTTTACTCACGGCATTATGCTTCACGAATCTTCAAACAACAATCTGGTGTGGCACAATACCCTTTGGAACAACTATGATAGTATTAATATCCATGCGTCCAGCAACAATGTGGTGGCAATGAATACCATCCTGAGCGATAACGGGCACGGGATAAAGCTCTGGGCGCTCTCTACCGAGAACCTGTTCTTGATGAACTCGGTTCGGAATACCGATAAATATGACATAAGAATAGAATCATCCAGACACAATGTATTTCTGGGTTCTTCGTTGGAGGATGGTGAGCTTTCTTTCAAAAATGCGCGAGACAATGTTTTCATCAGCGAGACCATGCCTAAAACTATTCGCAATGCCGAAGGCAATATCGTGATCAAGCACGAAAATCCGTTGGCATATTATCTAGCTATGTATACCGGCCGGCATGATGGATTCGGAGTTCAGTGATGAGCATTTATCGTACGCTGTGGGAATGGCTAAGAGCTAACAAGGTAACCTTCTCCTTGCTATTTATTATTATCATAGTTGGCGGCTTCCTTAGAATTTATGATCTTGGTGCTGAAAGCCTTTGGTATGATGAAGCCCATAGTGTTTACAGTTCCAGTCAAGATCTGGCAGTCGTAATTAGCGGACAGCAGAACAACCCGCCATTATATTTCATTTTCCTCCATTTTTGGATGCTTCTTTTCGGCACCGGGGAAGCAGCAGTTAGGTCTTTATCTACAATCTTTGGCATCGTCTCCATATTCCTCATGTATAAGGTGGGCTGTAAACTCTTAAATCAAAAAGTAGGTCTAATCGGTAGCTTTATCTTGTCAATTTCCTATTTCCCCATTTACCATTCTCAAGAAGCCAGGCCCTATGGCCTACTCCTAATGCTTACCTTGCTATCTTTTTACCTTTTTATTAAGATACTGAAATCAGATGACATAAGAATATGGTATTTTGCTCTTTTGCTCCTAGTCAACGTCAGCTTGGCTTACACCCATGTATATGGGCTTCTGGTAATAGCGTCCCAAATCTTCTATTTCCTTTTGTTCTGGAATAAACACCCCCCGCAACACATATCTTTCTTCCTTATCGTGCAAATAGCTACCGGTGCCATATTCTGGCCTTGGATATCTAATCTGTTAGAACAAGCTTCTGCATTATCGACTGCCCCTTCGACACCCAGTACTATCGTTCACACTTTCAAAACCTACAGTGGCTACGGATGGGGAGAACAATATCTTTTCTTGCTTTTACCTTTTCTATGTTTGATAGGTATTCTCACCGTTATAAGCCTTACGGCTAAATGTACGTGGCGTAAAGCCCTACAATGTATTAGGGGATTACACCAACACATTGCACTCGAATCTAAGCCGGAAATCATACTGTTATTTTTGTGGCTTGCCTTCTCTATAATTATACCTTTCACCTTTGCCCAATTTTTTATCACGAAGTATCAACCAAGGTATAGTATAGCTGCATTGCCTGCGTTCTATATCTTGGTAGCAAGGGGAATAACCGTTTTTGACAAAAAGTGGATTATATACCCTATCCTTTTAATTATCACTGCATTATCCTTGCCTGGATTGCATTACTACTACACACATAACGTAAAGGAGGAGTGGCGACAGGCAGCGCATTTCGTTGAATCTAACAGTCAGCCAAACGACATTATTCTCATCTCTAAATATTCTATGCAAATACCTTTCGATTATTACTATAAAGGTGAACTGGAAAGGGTCGACATTGATCCCGATGTTAAGGATTCCTCGGTGCTGGCTACTATCGTGGATAACATAAGCACAGGCAAAGAGCGGCTATGGTTAGTAATAAGAAAGGCAGAAGCGGCTCATATTGGAGACTATTTTGTGGAAATATATGGGAATGAATCAATATTCCAAAAGCAATTCAAGGGCGTTGGAGTTTATTTGACTGATCTACCACCTACTCGACCAAGCCAAATACCAGAAGACACCTTCACCCGTGGGTTAGTGGCGTACTGGTCAATGGACAAGGGTAGTGGTCAACGTGTCCTTGATGGCAGTGGAAAGGGAAACGACGGTCGGTTGGGAGATAATGATAGCGAAACTGGAGACTTAAGAGACCCTCAATGGACTACCGGCAAAATCGGCAATGCCTTATTATTTGATGGCAAGGATGATTATGTTGACTGCGGAAACGATGCGAGCCTAGATATCACCGGACCCATTACCTTTGAAGCTTGGATTTACCTTAACAAGCTGCCAAGGACTGCGGGACACCAATTTAGGATAATCTCCAAACGAGACGCCACCCACGGCTACGAAATGTATATCCGAGATGATAACAATACTGTTCGGGCACATTTCAAGGGACTGACTGATGATTACCCATCTGGAATTGGGACTTCTCTAAGGACAAACACATGGTACCACATTGTATCTACATGGGATGGTTCGCTTATGAGGAATTATATTAACGGGGAGTTAGATTTAATTGACGATAGCAGTGGCACGATAGACTCCGGTGCAAACATAAGATTGAGTATTTCACACGAGAGTCGTTCCTTCGCTGGTATTATCGACGAAGTCAGGATCTATAATCGGGCGCTTTCAGCCGAGGAGGTCCGCTACCACTACAACTTCGGCAACCGGTAAGTGTGTGAGGTAACAGTTACAAAGTGAGCCAGATTATTTCGTTGATAATTCCTACCTGTAGTAAGCGTGAGAATATTGTTCCTCTTATGGAACGAATTTATCAAGCTTTGAGGGACTATAATCAATTTCGACCACACAACTCTCTTGGTTACCTACCGCCAGCTTCTCAGGGCATCCAGCCAGTTATCATGTCAGTAAGTATAACTTCAAAGGTGGTACAATAACCAGAGGTAGGTCAATTGGAATAGATAACTGACGTGGCTAAATCTGTTTTACGGAGGGACAACAAAATGGCAAACAAATCAAAAAGAGGGAAAAAGGCTTTAATAACCGGAATAACTGGACAGGACGGAGCATATCTGGCTCAATTTCTCCTAAGCAAGGGTTATACAGTTTTTGGCACTTATCGAAGGCTGTCAACGCCGAATTTTTGGAGATTACAATATCTGGATATCTTTAATAAAGTCAGCTTGTTTCCGGCTGATTTATTGGATTCAGCTTCAATCACGGAGGCAATTGAAATATCCAAGCCTGACGAAATATACAACCTCGCGGCTCAGAGCTTTGTGGGTGCTTCTTTCGAGCAACCGGTGGGTACCGGAGAAATCACTGGATTGGCGGTGCCTAGAATATTGGAGGCAATCAGGCAGATAAATCCTAAAATAAGGTTTTACCAGGCATCGACCAGCGAGCTTTACGGGGAAGGTAGTCTGGAGCCCAAGAACGAGGATATAGCCTTTAAGCCGGCCAGTCCCTATGCTAGTGCTAAACTATATGGCTACTGGATGACCAGAATTTATCGAGAAGGTTATGGTCTTTTTGCGGCTAACGGTATTTTGTTTAATCATGAATCGCCTCTGAGGGGTTTAGAGTTCGTTACTCGGAAGGTCTCAAATGCAGTAGCCAAAATCGCCTTGGGTCTGGAGAAAGATATAAGGCTTGGCAATTTAGAAGCCAGGAGGGACTGGGGTTACGCTCCAGAATATGTAGAGTCTATGTGGCTCATACTTCAACAGGATGAACCGGATGATTATGTGGTTGCCACTAACGAGGCACATTCAGTCCGGGAGTTCATCAAAAGAAGTTTCGAGGTGGTTAACCTGAACTGGGAGCAATACGTTAAAGTAGATAAAGGATTTTTTCGTCCCCTGGATGTCAACTTTATGCAAGGCGATTATTCGAAGGCGAGACGAAAGTTGGGCTGGGAGCCGAGGGTAAAATTCGAGGAGTTGGTAGAGTTAATGGTGAAGGAGGACTTGGGGCGGTGGAGGAGATGGCAAAATGGTGAGCAGTTCCCATGGGATGCTCCAAATTATCCCGGCGAAGCTAACATCTTGACCAGGGCATTAAGAATTTGAGAAGGTGATTTCGGCTGCTGAGTCTTTGCTGGGTAAAGAAGAACTGAAGAATATCACGGACGTTATAAAATCAGGGTGGATTAGTTCGAAGGGCAAATTTGTTCCGGAATTTGAGCAAAAAATTTGCTCAATATTGTGGGGTTAGAAATGGAGTTGCCACATCAACAATCTTCAAGATACGGGTGAAAATCCAAAGGTACGACGAGATGGTCGAACAAATAGTTCTTCTCATTATCTTCATTGCTCATATTGTTAATCAGTTATTCTCCTATTCCTCCCCAGCTTTTTTAAGGCGAAACACTATATCTAAATAATGATATGAATACTCTTTCTTTTCCAGAATAAACTTTGTATCCCTAGCCCATTTTCTTACTCTGTGTTCGAACGAATTGAAATAGACATACGCTGGAGCAAGTTTTTTAATTTTTAGTTTTTCAGCTAATATTATAAGAGGAGCGACATATGGGTTTGTAGTAATAATGATAAAGCTTCCCTTTTGTGTTAGATTGTGATAAACATTATTTAGCACCTGAGCAGGTTTTGGGAAGCATTCCCAGACAGCTAAACATATTGCAAAGTCAAATTTGTCCCTAAATGGGACTCCTTTTTCTGCATCAGCCACTACAAAATCCACATTAACCCCCTCTACTCGTGCATTTTCGACAGCTTTTTCAATCATTTTTTCACTGTAGTCAAAACCTTTTACTTTGTATCCTCTCCTAGCAAGCTCAATGCAATACATACCTGTTCCACATCCTACTTCCAACACTGAACTATTTTCAGGGATATTTTTTAAAATAATCTTCAATGAATTTTGAAAGTAACTTTTTACTCTAGCTTGATCATATATTGAGCTCAGGTCATCATACACTTTCCGAAGTCTTCTATCACCCATATTTAATCACTCTCCTTTTACAACTGTAAGTTTCCTCCTGTCTTAATATTCTCCCCTTATTACTATGGTGATGTATTACCTTCTATTCTAACCTCACTCTCAATTTTAGTGCCCTCATCCCGTAAGAAAAGCCAACTTTAAAGAAGCCTGTTTTCCCTTCACCAAGTTCCCTGGCTTGATAGCTGAAGCCAATCTCTGCGGTGCGCCAGCCCTGCTTTATTCCCTTATATAACAGGGCAAAACAATAATCTCCATAGCCTCTAAAAATGGCGTCAAGGTTCAAGCCTTTAAGGGCGTCTTTCCTTATAGCTAAAAATCCCCCGGTAACATCTTTTACTGGCATCCTGAGCAGTGTCCTGATGAACATATTTAACAGCCTGCTTCCCCAGACGTGGGGTAAAGAAGATTTCATTTCCCCGCCGGTAACGAATCGAGAACCAATGGCAATATCTACCTGATTGCTGGCGATGAGGCCTGCAAGCGCCGGGATTAAAGTGGGGTCATGGCTTAAATCGGCATCCGTTATAACCAGAATATCTCCGCTGGATTCCATAATCCCTCGCTTTACGGCGCTGCCCAAACCCCTTTCTTCAGTGCGAATAAATACTTTCACCTCAGGGTATCTGTTTACCAGCGATAGGCAGAACTTGCCTGTGCCATCAGGGCTATTATCATCCACTATTATGATTTCAAAGTTTCCGCCTATCAAAGGGCTTTTGCTGGCTATATCATAAATTCTATCTATTAATCGAGCAATATTGGACCTTTCATTATAGGTGCAGGTAATTATCGATATCTTAGGGCCTATTTTATTTACTTCCAAAAGGCAACCTCTTCCATACCCAGAAATAGCTAACGAGAAAATTAATCGGTGCCGCTATAGCTATACCAGCTAAAGCCGACAACAGATAGTATATACCAAAAACCTCAGTCAGTAACGTTAATATACCCAGATAAATGACGGTGGCAAGTGAAGTTGATAGCAGATATTTCAACCATCGCTTAAATACAGTGATAAGATTAAGACCTCGTCCTCGGTCACCGAATGTCCATAGTGAATTCCAGGTGAAGTTGTTGGTCACTGATAATATAGAGGCAATAGCCGCTGAAGCGATATAGAATATACCAACAACGTCAGTAAATAACCATAAGGCACCAATGTCTACTGCTATTCCACTACCACCCACCAGGCCAAATTTAATAATCCTGGATAATTCCTTCAAGGCTGCTGGTTTATGCCTTGTATAGACTTGCTTCAAATAGTCCAAGCTTAGACAAATATTATATCCAGGTTTGCTTTTCCCCGGTTTTGATTCGGTTGAAAGCTCGGTCATCAACTTTCCACTTTGACCGCCCACGGCTACTTATTTCAGTGTGGGGATCTTCTTTCCGCCCGCTTTTAATATTTTGCCCGGTGTACAGACAATGTATATCAGCCTTTTTAGGGTTCTCTTACCCTTTCTTGAACATGTTTGCGATTTGCCTAATGTCACTACTCTTTAAGGTAACGCCACTAGGTAGACTAAGCCCCTTTCTTGATAATTCCTCCGCTATAGGAAAGTTTGTACCCGAATTATAGGGCGGCATCAAATGGACAGGATAGAAGAGAGGCCTTGTCTCAACTCCGGCTTTACCCAATCTACGAATCAGGCTGTCCTTATCTAACTCAAAACCATTTTCAATTAACAGTGAATACATCCAATATACATTTTTTGCCCAGGGCATTTCTGTCGGTAATACCAGTCCTCTAACGTTTCCGAGCAGAGAATTGTAGGTAGCAGCGATTTCCCTCTTTCTTTCTATAAAACTCGCCAATTTCTCCATCTGCGCTACCCCTATAGCTGCCTGGAGATTTGTCATTCTAAAGTTGAATCCAATTACATCAAACCAATATCTTTTGTGTGGGTTAGCGCCGTGGTCTCTTAATAATCGCATTTTCTCAGTAAGATGTTCGTTGTTTGTGAGGCACATACCACCTTCGCCAGTGGTTATGATTTTGTTTGCGTAGAATGAAAAGCAGCTTATATCTCCAAAGCTACCTACCTTTCTCCCTTTGTACTCTGCACCATGTGCCTCGGCTGCGTCCTCAACAATATACAAATTGTGCCTCTTGGCTATATCAATAATTGGGTCCATATCACAGGGGTGCCCATACAAATGAACCGGTATGATTGCTTTTGTCTTTTCGTTTACCGCCTGTTCAATTTCCCCCGGGTCAATACACCAATATTCAGGATTAGAATCAACAAAAACCGGCTTCGCCCCGACATAAGTAACAGCATTGGCAGTAGCAATAAATGTGAGAGTTGGAACAATAATTTCATCGTTTGCCCCAATTCCAAGGGCTTTAAGGGCCAGATGAAGCGCCATTGTTCCATTAGATACTGCTACCCCATATTTGACTTCGCAGAATTGAGCGAATTCCTCTTCAAATTCCGTAACGAACTTCCCCTTCGAACTTATCCAGTTCGTTTCAATTGCTTCTATTACATTACGCATTTCGTCATCGCCAAGTGATGGCTCGGCAATAGGAATCATCGGGAACTCCCTAACCCCTGCATTGAATACATTCCAATATCATTAGTTTAGTGGAACTTATCCGATATGTCCATTCGAGTGTTCCAACGTTTACTTTTATTATAGACCGCATCACGAAGGACGGCGGATGGAGTTATGCCCCGACATCTAACGGGGATTTCAATAACGACGGAGCTAATGGCGACATAAGCAATTCCATAAGCGTTCCTTGAATTACACCAGCAGAGGATTAGGACTGGATTTACCATCTAGTAAAGGCTAGTCCACTTGACAATGATGGCGATCGGTGGTAATGTAGTATTGGCTCTGGGTTCAGGACCATTGGTATTTGTGGAGAGGTTGTCAACCTGATTTTTCAAGTAGTGTCAACCTGATTGTTTAAAAACTGAATACTTTTTAGGCCGATTCCAGCTACGAAAGCACCCTGAAAATCGGAAAAATGTCAACCTGACTTTTAATCAGGGTGTCACAGGTTCGAGACCTGTACGGCCTACACTCACCCTGGAGCCTTTTGCCACCATTTTGCCACCATTTTTTCGCCATTCTTCTTCACCAGCCTGTCAAGGCTATCAACCACCGCCCTCTGCATTCTGGGGGTAACGTGGCCATAGGTAGCAAGAGTGAAGGCGGCGCTACTGTGGCCGAGCCTCTGCTTGACAGCATTGATATCCATACCATCCTCTAGGAGAAGGGTAGCGTGGCTGTGTCTGAGGTCGTGGAGACGTAACTTTGGG
>SDBU01006283.1_pt1 | contig 14023 bp, 10 predicted proteins | sample 2277071 | NCBI WGS metagenome assembly SDBU01 (sample SAMN10397929, study PRJNA504765) | marine sediment metagenome | isolation source: marine sediment core GS08_GC12, 126 cmbsf | place: Arctic Ocean: Gakkel Ridge, Loki's castle | collected 2008
GCTAAGCTCGGCATCTTTCGTAAGAAGGACGATGATGGATAGCAGCCCTTTAATTCTTACTCTTGCTTCTGTTGTGCTCGTTTCCACGCCACTGATCATTGCCGTCTGTGGTGAAATCTTGACGGAGCGATCGGGGATTGTTAATCTATCGCTGGATGGCACCATGTTGATGGCCGCCATGACCGGTTTTATCGTTGCTTTTGAGACCGATAGTGTTTGGATAGGTTTTTTGGCTGCCATGGCTATCGGCGCGTTTTTCGCTTTCATCGTCGCCTTTGGCAGTATTCGCCTGCGCCAAAGCCAATTCGCGATCGGTTTTGTGTTAACTTTGTTAGGAGACGACTTAAGTGCATTTCTAGGTCAGAATTACACTCGTATCCCCGGACCTGTCGTCAAGCATTACGCGATCCCCATATTGAAAGATATTCCCATTATCGGCCCCATTTTCTTTAACCAGAATGCAGTGGTATATTTTGCCTTTATCCTCGTCGCAATCACCTGGTTCTGGTTATTTCGTACCCAACCGGGTCTCCGTTTGCGCAGTGCAGGTGATCGACCCGAGGCAGGATTCGCCCGTGGCGTGGGCATCAACTTTCAGCGATACTTGTATACCATTATCGGGGGGGCGCTGGTTGGCATCGCCGGAGCTTCTTATTCTTTGAATATCAAAATCGGGTGGTCGGAAGGTATCACCCGTGGATTAGGTTGGATCGCCCTGGCGATCGTCATATTTGGAGGTTGGTCGCCAGTCCGAGGCATGTTTGGCGCTTTGTTGTTTGGGGCCACTAAAGCATTGGCAACCTACCTGCAGAGGACATTTCCAGAAGTATCTGTGGTGGCCTTTAATGCCATCCCGTGGGTATTGATGATCCTGGTGTTGCTGCTGGTTGGCAGCGATTTTACCGAGCGAGTGATCATGATCGTACCGAAATCCTTACAGCGACCGTTGCAGCGGATGCTTAGAATAAGCCCGCCGCAAGCTTTAGGATCGACTTTCGTCGAGGATTAGAACACTAGACAATGCAAGAGTTCAACTCAAAGCATCCCAAAATATGGCGAGCATTTGACATCTTGCTGCCGTTCATAGCGACGTTGGCAGCCCTGGGTGTCGGTGCTGTTATGTTGATGGTTTTTGATGCAAACCCGGTTGTGGCATATGGTGCCCTTCTTGAAGGAGCATTTGGTAGCACTAACGCCTTGGCAGATACGTTGGTCAAAGCCACACCATTGCTTCTGGTTGCCTTGGGGATTTGTATCGCTTTCCGAGGTGGAGTCATCAATATCGGCGGTGAAGGCCAGCTGCTCTTAGGTGCGGTGGCCTCAACTTTAGTAGGACTAGCCAATCCAAATATGCCAGGTTATTTGCTCATCCCGCTGGCATTACTGGTCGGATTTCTCGCCGGTGGGGCCTGGGGTGCTATTCCAGGGTTACTCAAAGCGTATTTTAACGTGAATGAGATCCTGAGCACGATCATGATGAACGCCATCGCTGTTCAGGGGATGAATTATTTACTGCGCGGACCGATGATTGACCCTGTGCAGCTTGAGTCAGCCTCCCGCATCCCCCAGACAGCACGCTTAAGCGCGGCATTTGACCTGCCGCGATTGATTCCAACCCGTTTACATTTGGGAACTGGATTGGCGATCATCGCGGCATTTCTGGTGTTCATATTCTTATGGCGTACAGTCGTTGGATACCGCATTCGGGCTGTTGGTCTGAACCCGAACGCTTCCCGTTATGCGGGTATCAATGTACCCAGGCATATTGTCCTCTCTATGCTGCTCAGCGGAGCATTTTGCGGATTAGCAGGTGCGATCCAGGTTTACGGTCTGCATCATAGAATGTTTACCGATGGTTCGGCAATGGGTTTTACCGGCAGTGCAGGATTTAATGGCATAGTGGTGGCTTTGTTTGGGCAGCTGCATCCTTTAGGCGCCATCCCCGCTTCATTCTTGTTCGGCGCGTTGATCGTCGGAGCGAATAAACTTCAACGTGTCATGCAGGTGCCTTCATCGTTTATTATCGCCTTGAATGGACTGGTGGTGGTCTTCGTTGTCAGCTCCGATTATTGGCGCCGACGCTTGGCTCGCAGACGGGAAGCGGAAGTTGTTGGTGAGATGACAATCTCCTCGGAAGCGGAGGTGCCAACTTGATATCAGAGCTGTTCACCACAACTGTTTTGGTGGGTATCCTGGCATCTGGAATCCGTCTTTCCACTCCCTATTTATTTGCCTCCCTCGGAGAGACTTTCGGACAGAAAAGCGGTGTGCTCAACCTGGGGGTTGAGGGCATTATGTTGTTGGGTGCTTTCGCAGCATTTTATACGACCTTTCTCACCGAGAATCTGTGGCTGGGTTTATTAGCAGCAATAATCGTCGGTGGGATAATGGGGTTAGCTGTTGCTGTCATCAGCGTCACCTTGAAGGCAGAGCAAGGTATTAGCGGAATTGGGATATACTTGTTTGGTCTGGGGATGAGCGAGTTGCTCTTTCAGAAAACCTTGGGCACGGTTGAAATTGTGAGTGGTTTTTCCTCGATATATATCCCTATCTTGAGTGATATTCCCATCGTCGGTGAAATCTTTTTTCAACAGAATTTGCTGGTATATTTTGCATATATCATGGTACCCGTTTCCTGGTTTGTGCTCAGCAAGACCACCTTGGGTCTTAAAATTCGCGCCGTTGGAGAGAATCCAGAGGCGGCAGATACACTTGGTGTGAGTGTAAGCGGAGTGCGTTATTTCACCCAAATATTTGGCGGTGTGATGTCTGGTATCGCTGGCGCCTCACTCTCGATCGCCTTATTGAATGTGTTCCAACAGAATTTAACCAGTGGTCTTGGATTTATCGCTGTCGCGCTGGTCTATTTTGGGGGCTGGCGCCCATTGGGTGTCCTTATTGGTTCGTTGATCTTCAGCATGGTCAACGCCTTACAGCTTTGGGTACAGGTACTCAACATCCCGATACCATCGGATATCGCTGTCATGATGCCATATGTGCTTACTATTCTGGCATTGGTCATTGCGGTGCAGAGGGTTCGCCCGCCATCAGCCCTGACGAAACCGTACGAGCGGGGTGGGTAGGCTTTTTCATTATTGATGAATAAATAATAACGGAATTAATGAGAGGAGGTGATGGTACCATTCGAAAAAAATAAATAATCACAAATGAGTTTGCTAATTCCATGCAGGATATTAAAATTAGGAAAGGAAGAAGAAAATGAATAAAAGTTTTATATGGTTAAGTTTAGTGTTGCTGATTGTGTTATTAATCAGTGCCTGTGGCGGTGCAACCCCAACGGAGGAACCCCCCGTGGAGGCTGTTGAAACTGAACCTGCAGAAGAAGCCCCTCCACCTGAAGTTCAAGAGGGTCCATTCCGGGTGGCTGTCGTGATGCCCAGCGCGATCAATGACCTTGCTTTCAGCCAGAGTATGTATGATGCCCTGGTTGCGATCGAGAACGAGATGGGTGCTGAGAATTTCGAATTTGACTTCTCGGAAAACTTGTTTGTCGTCGATGACGCAGCTGCGGCATTGCGAGATTATGCCAGCCAGGGTTACAACCTTGTGATCGCGCATGGCTCACAGTACGGCGGATCGCTGCAAGAAATCGCCCCAGATTTTCCTGATACCAGCTTCGCTTGGGGAACTACAGTCGACACATTCACAGATCAAGGCATCAACAACGTTTATGCTTATGAAGCCCGATCAGAACAGGGCGGTTATGTGAACGGCGTGATCGCAGCCTCCTTATCCGAAAGCGGCGTACTCGGTGTTGTCGGACCGATAGAAACCGGTGATGCCAAGCTGTATGTTGAAGGATATGTTGCCGGTGCAGCAGCTACCGTTGCAGACATTGATACCAACGTCAACTACATTGGCTCATTCAGCGATGTAGCCTTGGCTTCTGCCGCGGCAGAAACACACGTGCAGGCTGGCGCTGACCAACTCACTGGAACTGCCCAGATGGTTATCGGTGCGATCGGTGTGGCGAAAGAGAACGGCGTTTTGTGGTACGGAACACAGTCCAGCCAAACCAGCCTGGCACCAGACATAGTCGTTGCTAACCAGGTCTACGATTGGACAGTCGTACTCGACGAGATGATCGACAACGTTAAAGCTGGCACGATGGGTGGTGAAGCCTTTGCCCTGACGCTGGCAAATGGTGGCTTATTGATGGAGTACAACCCGGATTTCGATCTGCCAGCAGATGTCAAATCTCTGGCCGACGAGACAGTGCAGGGGCTCATTGACGGCTCGATTGTCGTGGGTGAAGCTCCCCCACCGACCGCGGAAGCTGAAGATGTTACCTTTGGCATGATACTGGTAGGACCGAAAAATGACCACGGGTGGAGTCAGGCTCATCATGATGGCGGCCTCTACTTGGAGGAAACGCTTCCTGGATCACGGATGATCGTATTCGAATTGCTGAATCCTGCTGACAAACCGGAAGCCACATTGGAAGGTGTGGTGGATGACATGGTTGCTGATGGCGCGACTTTGATCTTTACCACCTCGGATGAATTTGAAGAGGATACGGTGGGCGTCGCAGAAAAATATCCCGATGTGGTCTTCATCAACATATCCGGCGATGATGTGCTCACCGGCGAAGCTCCATCCAACCTGGGAAATATCATGGGTCGCATGGAGGATATGAAAGCCATCGCAGGCTGTGCTGCAGCACTGCAGACAGATACCGGTAAAATCGGTTACCTGGGACCATTGATCAACAATGAAACTCGCCGCCTGGCTTCTTCTGCTTATCTGGGGGCGCGCTATTGTTACGAGAATTACCGCGGGATGAATCCGGATGATCTGGAGTTCACTGTGACCTGGATCGGATTCTGGTTCAATATCCCTGGCGTGACCCTCGACCCGACAGAGGTAACGAATAGCTTCATTGACAATGGTGTGGATGTGGTCTTGAGCGGCATCGATACTACGGAAGGGATCGATGTAACCGGACAACGAGCTGCCCAAGGTACTATGGCGTGGTCAGTTCCATATGACTTCGAAGGCGCCTGCGAAAGTGCACCGGAGATCTGCCTGGGTGTGCCTTACTTCAACTGGGGTCCTGCATACCTGGAGACAGCCACCGATGTAGGCAATGGCACCTGGACGCAATCCTGGGATTGGAACCCACCTAATTGGGCGGATTTGACAGACAACGCCAAGACGGCGGTCGGTTGGGTGAATGGATCCGGGATGCCTGGTGATAATCAGGCGACTCTGGATGAATTCATCGCCAGTCTTGCCTCCGCTGATGTGAATGTCTGGAGTGGACCGATCTTCCTCCAGGATGGCTCAGAATATATCACTGAGGGAAGTGCGGCTAGTGATGACCAGATTTGGTATCTGCCGCAGCTCCTGCTGGGAATGATCGGACCGAGCGATTAGTCGATCTTTTATTAATCCTGATTTTGATGATCAGGGTCAGGAAGAAGAGAACCTGCATGCAGTTATGCGGGGGCGCGGCCCCCGCATAACTGCACAGGAGAGAATACTTCGGAATCAATCTATGGTTGAAAACTCAGAATTCTTGCCATCGGGGAAACCCAAGATCTCCAAAATGGAAATGCGAGGTATCGTGAAACGATTCCCCGGTGTTCTGGCAAACGATCATGTTGATTTCGATGTCCGGTCAGGCGAAGTGCACGCGTTATTGGGTGAGAATGGGGCGGGTAAAAGCACTCTAATGCGCATTCTGTATGGCCTTTACCAAGCTGACGAAGGACAGATCACGATCGATGGGCGTGCAGTTAAAATCGAATCACCGCATGATGCTATCGAATCTGGGATCGGCATGATCCACCAGCATTTCATGTTGGTGCCGACGCTGACCGTTGCGGAGAACGTGGCTTTAGGGTTGCCATCCTCGCGTGGCATGCTCACCGATCTGGACCAGGTCTCCGAACGGGTGTTGGAGCTGGCTGAACTTTACGGCTTGCAGGTCGATCCAGGTGCTTATGTCTGGCAGCTGGCTGTCGGTCAGCAGCAGCGCGTCGAGATCATCAAGGCGTTATACCGGGGTGCAGCCCTCCTGATCCTGGATGAGCCAACCGCTGTCCTGACCCCCCAAGAAGTCAGTGAACTTTTCATCACTCTCAGGCAGATGGTCGGGGATGGTCATGTATTGATCTTTATCTCCCATAAGCTGCAGGAAGTCATGAATATCTGCGCGCGGGTCACTGTTTTGCGGGATGGGCGGGTAGTCGGCGCCCTTCCGATTGAAGATGTCACCCAGGGAGAGCTGGCGCGTTTGATGGTGGGTCGGGAACTTCAAGCGCAGCCTGAGAAAGAAGAGGTCGAACAGGTAGATGTTCGACTGGCTCTGGAGGATGTGTGGGCGGATAATGACCTCGGAACTCCTGGATTGCGGGGGATAAGCTTAGAAGTCCGAGCTGGAGAAATACTTGGCCTAGCAGGAGTATCGGGAAATGGCCAGAGGGAGCTGGCTCAAGTAATTAACGGTTTACGGCCGGTCACCAAAGGCACGGTGCAAGTAGGAGAGAAAGACATCACAGGGAGCTCACCTGCAGAGGTGATCGCGCAAGGCCTGTCTTACGTCCCTGAAGAGCGCATGGAAGATGGCATGATCAAGGAATTTACCGTTGCTGAAAACCTGATCCTGCGCGAGGTGAGTAAGAAGCCGTTCTCTCGCGGCGGTTTCCTTAACTTTCGGGCAATCTCTCGACAGTCTGACATATTGATCGAGCAATATAATGTCAAAACGCCCTCCCAGGATACACCTGTCAAGAATCTGTCTGGAGGTAATATCCAGAAACTGCTCCTGGCTCGTGAACTTTCTCGTAAACCGAGAGTTGTTGTCGCAGCTCAACCGACGCGTGGGCTTGACATCGGTGCCACGGAGTACGTCCATCAGGTGTTAATGGACCAGCGGGCGGAAGGCACCGCGATTCTATTAATTTCTGAAGATTTGGACGAAATTTTGGCATTATCGGATCGAATAATTGTGATTTACGAGGGGGAGATCATGGGTGAGGTGATTTCTGGGCAGACCTCCCCCGAGGAAATAGGCCTTATGATGGCAGGCGTTCGTTCACAAGCGGGAGGGACGTTGGAGTGAAGCATAAATTTCTTGGCTACCAGTGCTCGCTGTGTAAAGCGGAATATGAAGCTGATGAAATAATCTACATCTGCCCAAATGATGGTGGAAATTTAGATATTATCTATGATTATTCTTCCCTTAAACAGAATGTATCAGCGGACACGATCATAAACTCTCCGGTAGCATCTCTTTGGCGTTATCTGCCTCTGCTGCCGGTCAACCAGGTCCATGGTCGCGGGACCCCTCTGCAAGCAGCTGGATGGACACCGAACTTTTCCCCACCTGCCTTGCGGGAGCAATTGGGATTGCAATCGCTGTGGGTTAAAGATGAAAGCCGGAATCCAACGGCATCATTCAAGGATCGTGCCAGTGCAGTCGTCGTAGCCCGGGCGCAGGAGATCGGTGCCGAGGTGGTGGTGACTGCTTCTACGGGTAATGCAGGTGCAGCTTTGGCAGGAATGGCTGCTGCAGCAGGTCAAAAAGCGGTGATCTTCGCTCCCCGCACCGCGCCCCCAGCAAAAATCGCCCAGTTGTTAATTTATGGTGCTGATGTCTTACTCGTCGATGGAAATTACGATCAAGCTTTTGATTTATCGATTCTGGCAGCAAATGAGTTTGGCTGGTATTGCCGCAATACTGGCTACAACCCATTTACCCTGGAAGGTAAGAAAACAGCCGCACTGGAGATTTGGGAGTGTTTAATCAGCCGGAAATCATTTGATGGTCCCCTGGCTATATTTGTCTCAGTCGGTGATGGCAACATCATCTCCGGCTTGCACAAGGGTTTCAAGGACCTGCAGGCATTGGGCTGGCTCGACGAGATGCCGCGCATCTTCGGTGTCCAGGCAGAAGGTTCTGCAGCGGTTGCGAACGCTTTTTCAGCAGGCGTCGAAGAGATTAGCCCGGTAGCTGCTGATACGCTCGCCGACAGTATTTCCGTAGATTTACCCAGAGATGGTGTTCGTGCAGTCCGAGCTGCCAGTCAGACCGGAGGTGCTTACCTCACGGTTAGCGATGCTGAGATACTGGCTGCCATCGCAGACCTGGGGCGGGTGGGTATTTTTGCCGAGCCTGCAGGTGCTGCTGCATATGCTGGCCTCCATAAAGCACTCAAACAGGCTGTTATCGGGAGCGAGGATCCAATTTTGGTGTTCAATACAGGCAGTGGTCTGAAAGATGTTAATGCCGCAATGCAAGCTGTCGATCCTGCAATCATCATTGAACCCACCTTGAGGGCAGTAGAACAGGCATTAGACTTAGCTGCTTAAATCAATATTAATTATTTTCCCACCGTTCTTGTCGCGAAATTACCATGTCCAAGCCCATTTATTCAATAATCGCTCCAATTTTCAATGAATCCGGGAATATCCAGGAGTTATATCGCCGAATTCGAGACGTTCTGGATTCTACTGGGGAATCCTGGGAAATAATCCTGATCGATGATGGCTCAACTGATGATTCAGCGGACTTGATCCGCCAATATGCAGCCCAGGATGCGAGGGTAAAACCTGTTATCTTCGCTCGCAACTTTGGCCACCAGATTGCCGTCACGGCCGGTTTGGATTACAGCCAGGGTGATGCGGTAGTGATTATCGATTCTGATCTGCAAGATCCACCAGAAGTGATCTTGGATTTAATCAGCAAATGGAAAGAGGGTTTTCAAGTTGTCTATGCGGTAAGAGCCGAACGCGAGGGCGAGAGCTGGTTCAAGTTATTTACCGCTTCGCTGTTTTACCGATTGATTACGAGCATCACCGAAGTGAAAATCCCTCTAGATGCTGGTGATTTTCGTTTATTAGATCGAAAAGTTGTTAATGTGCTGAACCAAATGCGGGAAAGACACCGCTTCCTGCGTGGCTTGTCTACCTGGGTGGGTTTTCGCCAAACGGGTGTGCCGTACCGCCGGGTAGCCCGTCAGGTGGGAGAGACAAAATATCCATTCAGAAAGATGTTTCGCCTGGCGATTAACGCGGTGACGAGTTTTTCATATTTCCCCCTGCAGCTGGCCACCTACATCGGATTTGTTGCTGCAGGGTTAAGCATTCTCTCCATTCCGGTCGTGATCGCAATCCGTTTATGGGGGACTGCGACCCCATTGCTTGGTCAGGCAACAACCTTGATTGCGGTGCTCTTCTTAGGTGGCACGCAGCTGATATCTCTAGGAATCCTTGGAGAATATATTGGACGCCTATATGACGAGGCAAAAGGGCGACCCTTGTATATTGTCCTGGAAGCACCAGGAGCAGAAGATAAAGAGAGATAACCTCCGATACAAACAATCTTTACAAAATTACTGAGGCATAAAATGATCAATTTATCAATTGAGCAGGAGACACTTAAACGGAGTGCCAAACGGGCGCAAGAGCAAAATATCGTTATTCCGACCTTCGAACAGATGAAAAATCCAGATCTGATCCCTGATTCGATTAAAGGAACTTTAACGAATACCGGCTTGTGGGATTTAACACCGGAGAACCTTTTCAGAATTACATGGAAGAACGAACCTGTCCCGCATGGTGGCAGCTTTAACGGTGTAAATTTTATTGAATTTCCTTCAAGTCTGACAGGAACAGAGGCTAGAATCATCGCTCTGGTTGGCAAATGGTTCCCAACCGGGGCTCATAAAGTTGGCGCTGCGTTTGGCTGTCTGGTTCCCCGCCTGGTCACAGGGCAATTTGATCCCACAACCCAAAAAGCTGTCTGGCCATCAACCGGTAATTATTGTCGGGGTGGTGCTTATGACTCGGCTTTGCTTTCCTGCCAGTCGATCGCTATTCTGCCGGAAGGGATGAGCCAGGAACGGTTTGATTGGTTGGCGGAAATCGCGGGGGAGGTCATCGCTACACCCGGTAGCGAATCGAATGTCAAGGAAATTTTTGATAAATGTTGGGAATTACGTGCCACAGGTGAAGATTTGATGATCTTCAACCAGTTTGATGAATTCGGCAACTATCTCTGGCATTATGACGTTACTGGTCATGCGATGGAAGAGGTGCTAAACCAGGTCATGGGACCAGGGGATGTCTACCGGGGGATGGTGTCGGCAACAGGCTCAGGGGGTACGATTGCCAGCGGGGATTACATGAAGCAAGTTTTTCCGACCAGTAAAATTGTCGCCAGTGAAGCCTTGCAGTGTCCAACTTTGTTAGAGAATGGTTTTGGATCACACCGCATCGAGGGCATCGGTGACAAGCACGTGCCATGGGTACACAACGTTAAAAATACTGATCTGATTGTGGCAATTGATGATAACGCAGTGGTAAATTTGGCACGTCTGTTTAATGAGCCAGCAGGCCGCAATCACCTGGTTTCCCAGGGAGTCTCAGAGGACCTGATCAACCAGCTTGATCTGCTTGGATTTTCAGGGATTTCCAATCTGCTCTCGGCGATCAAATTTACCAAATATTATGAGATGGGTAAAAATGATATCGTGCTCACCATATTGACTGACTCCATGGAGCTTTATGGCAGTCGGTTGTCTGAGATGCAGGCTGAATCTGGTGATTACCAAGAGTTAAATGCGGCCGCAGATTATGCCAGATACCTGCAAGGTGTCACCATAGATAATATGATCGAGCTAAGTTATCCCGAACGCCGCAGGATCCACAATTTAAAATACTTTACTTGGGTCGAACAACAAGGTAAAACCTATGAGGAAATTATGGCTCAGTGGTATGAAAAGGACTACTGGACCAGTGTTCAAGCTCAGGTTGACGATATTGATGCATTGATCGATGAATACAATGCAAAGGTTGGCTTGATCTAATCAAGGTCTGAGTAAACCGGTTTAATAATCTGTGATCTGACCGGTATTTGGTAGATTCCCGATCAGGTAATTGCATGGGAACAGCGCTAACTCCTGCTTCGCTTGTCCTGGTTGCTGTGATGACAGAGCCACGCGACCTTGAAATCGCGCGCTTGTTTGGTTGGTATCGGATACCGATCAGGACTGCGCCCAAAGTAATTGCAGTTGACTACTTGGCTTTCTACCAAACCAAGGCATTCAAGGAACAAAAATGGCGCATTCAATACATCGCTCAGGTAAGAGGACACGAACTAACGACACGTGGTGAATTGCTGCGCGATGAATCAGACCATCCACGTACCCAAGAGGAGTATTATAAAGTCCAGATTGGCCAGCTTGAAGAATTACCGATTACAATTCTGGCACATAAATGGCGGCGGATAACATTCCTGTATACGACTGGTGAATACCTCTTGAATGCAGAAACTGTCAATGATCTAGTCGTTCATTCGGAAGAACGGCAAATTCTTTGGAAAGCTTTGCGGGAAAGATTGGTACAAAGTCAATCCTACAATACTGCCGAAGTAGAAGATGCGGTTCTTGATGATGAAATCTTGTCTCATCTGCTTGGAATCAAAGAACTTAGGGAGCAATCATGAAGTGAGACTGCCTCCACAGTTTGCTCGGAGTTGATCATGCCAATAATAATAAAATCCGGCACGCTAATTACTGCCTCGGAAACTTTCGAGGCAGACGTTCTTATTGATGGTGAAAAAATCGTTTCTGTGGGGAAAAATATCGAGATCTCCAGCGCACAACTTATCGATGCCGCTGGGAAGTTGGTTATGCCAGGCGGGATTGATCCCCATACCCATTTAGACTTACCTATGTTTGACACGGTTTCATCAGATGATCACTACACAGGGCACAAAGCTGCCGCTTTTGGGGGTACTACTACAGTGATGGATTTCGTTCCTCAGGATTACGATACGCTGCATGAAGCAGTAGAGGTTTGGCATGCAAAAGCTGACGAAAAAGCAGCCATTGATTTCAGCTTTCATATGAACATTACTCGACTGGATGAACAGGTCGAGAAAGAAATACCTCAATTGCTCGATTTAGGAATTACAACCTTGAAAGTGTTTATGGCTTATAACGATCGTCTCCGGTTGCAGGATGGTGAAATATTTCGTGTGTTGCGCATTGCCAGGGAGCATGGAATGTTAACCATGCTGCATGCTGAAAATGGCGATGTGATCGATATTCTTGTCGCCGAAGCGCTCGCTGCTGGGCATACCTCACCTGAATGGCATGCCCGCACCAGACCGGGTTGGGGTGGAGTGGAGGCGGTCTTACGCGGCGCAGCCCTGGCAGAACAGGCAGGTTCGCCTCTATATGTCGTACATGTCAACCAGATCGGAGAAGCAGAGCAGCTGGGCTATGCCCGCCAGCGTGGAGTTAATGTCATTGGTGAGACCTGCCCACCCTATTTGTTCTTCACTGATCAGCATTTAAACCGACCGGATGGTGCCAAATGGGTCTGCTCGCCCCCGATGCGTTCAGTGGAGGATAATCAGGGTTTATGGAAAGCACTGGCAGACGGTACTTTACAGACCATCGGCACAGACCACTGTCCATTCTTTTATGATGGAACCCAAAAAATTGAATATGAAGGGAAGCCGGTTTCCATTCCCGGTAAAGAACTCGGTAAAGATGACTTCACCAAAATTCCTAATGGCGTCCCAGGTGTCGGTGACAGATTGCCAATCATGTGGACGTATGGGGTCGGCGCTGGTCGCATCACCCCTAACCAGTTTGTGGCATTGACCAGCACGAATGTGGCTAAGATTTTTGGTTTGTATCCCCAAAAGGGCGCTTTGGTACCAGGAGCGGATGCAGATATTGTGGTTTGGGATCCCAACCGGCGTTTAACCTATGGTGTTGCTCACGCACATCACCGCACTGACTATAACCTTTATGAGAATTGGGAATTGGTCGGCTACCCAGAAAAGGTCTTTCTACGTGGCGGCCTGATCGTTGACGGAGAACGTTGGCTCGGAAAACCAGGAGGGGGACGTTATTTATCTCGGGAACCAAATGCGGTTATGATATAGTTTTCGTTTACACGCCTGAACCAATTTGGAATAAATCGATAGCATGTTTATCATAATCTCAATCTTGTTGCTGGTAATAACCTCCTTGGTTATGTTAATCCTTCGCCTTTCCCGGCCGAGTTTTGGATATCACTGGTTGATTGCTGCCGGAGGAGCTCTCGTCACCTGGATCGTGGTGCTCCTGTTAGGGATAACACTCCCGGTAAGCGTGCAATTAATTAGCTGGGGACCTAGAACAACATATCCAAATTCATTCATCATGATTGCAGACAAGGTTTCCTGGCCATTTGCTGTAGGATTGGGAACCCTTATTCTCGCTACATTACTCACAGATGTAGTTCGCGCCTACGAGATGGATTGGTCGAATTGGGCAAGCAGCTTGGTTGTGACTGCCCTTGGTTTGATTGGTGTATTCTCTGGAAACCTATTGACTTTCATCTTAGCCTGGACTGCATTTGACATTATTGGATTGGTAATTCTCTTACCCCAGCTGCAATCGGGGAAATCGCGTCGCCAGGCAGTGTGGGTCTTCTTTTCACGCCTGCTTGGGAGTACATGTTTATTGATTGCAGGAGTAATATCTGTAAACGATAATGGAAGCTTTCTTCTTGAGCGGGTATCTCCGGCTGCGATCACCTTTGTTGTACTCGCCGCAGGATTACGCCTGGGCTCGGTCCTAGTTGATTCGCTATTAATTGAAAACCCAACAAGTCGGCGCAGCTACGGGACCGTATTAAGCTTAGTTTCAGCGGCGATTGTATTAGTATTCCTGGTGAGGGTTGCTTCGGCGTTGGAAAATGTTGAATTATCAACCAATTTATGGGTGATCCTATTCGGCTTAACGGGATTGGTGTCTCTGCTATCTGGCGGAGTTTGGATATTGGCACATGATGAGCTTGAAGGCCGGCGTGCTTTTATTTTGGGAATGAGCGCTATAGTAATCGCAGCCACTTTGCGAGCCCAAGCGGAAGCAAGTTTGTCCTGGTCATTGGCAATCGTGTTCTCTGGGGGATTGATCTTTCTTTCATCTGTCAGAACCAGGTTTTCTATGTGGATTACCCTCCTGGGTTTGGTTGGAATCTCAACCTTACCTTT
>SDBU01006284.1_pt1 | contig 14022 bp, 12 predicted proteins | sample 2277071 | NCBI WGS metagenome assembly SDBU01 (sample SAMN10397929, study PRJNA504765) | marine sediment metagenome | isolation source: marine sediment core GS08_GC12, 126 cmbsf | place: Arctic Ocean: Gakkel Ridge, Loki's castle | collected 2008
GTATAAACCTTGATGGTAGTGAATTGATCCAGCTTACCGACTATACTGGTAAAGATGCTTATCCCGCAGTCTCCCCGGATGGGAAGAAGATAGCCTATACTTCCGATATAAACGGCCACTGGCAGACAATCGTGATGAACTGGGACGGAACAGATAAAGTGCAGATAACAGATGACCCGGTAAGGAGCGGTTATCCTACCTGGTCTTTTGATGGCAGGTATATTTTTTATGAAGTATATAAGGACGGTGATTGGGAGATCTACAGGATCAATAGTGATGGAAGCAATAGGAAAAGACTTACTTTTAATGCCAGCTCATATGACTGGCATCCATTTGCACATCCATTCCTGTACAAAGTCCTATTTGAATCCGGGGTAGCAGGTTATGAGGATATATTTATTATGGATTATGATGGAAAGAATATTGAAAAGATCTCGGAGAGCAATATCAGAAAAAGGGTCCCGAGTATGTCCATTGACGGAGAACTTATCGCTTTTATGGAGGATGGCAATACCAGATATATTTACCTGATGGATGGAAATGGAGAGAATATCAGAAAAATAACCGAACGGCCCGACAGTGAACATCCTTTTATTTCTCCTGATAATCAATTTATAGTATTTAATTCCATAGCAGATGGACAGAGTGAGATCTTTATTATAAATATTGATGGCACAGGTGAGGCAAGACTTACAAATATAGGAGGAGATGACTGGGGTGCGGCCTTTATGTACCAGATCCCTTAAAAGACTATAGGATCGATTTTAATTTTTTAGGATCTTAAAACAAGTAAGACCATTAAAATATAGTGATGAATATACTTATTACAGGCGGAGCAGGATTTATAGGCTCTCATCTATCAGAAAAGATAATAGATCTGGGTCATAAAGTGATATGCGTAGATAATTTTAATGATTATTATGACCCTGCCATCAAGGAGAATAATATCAGCGGTATAATAGATAATGATAATTATAGATTATACAGGGCAGATATCCTTGACAAAGAGGCGGTCAGGGAGATATTTTCAACTTCAGGTATCGATCTTGTCATCCATCTTGCTGCCAGGGCAGGAGTAAGACCATCTTTATCAAAGGCAGCACTTTATGAAAAAGTAAATGTAGAAGGGACCATTAATTTGCTTGAGAACTGCCGGGAGCATGGTATTGATAAGTTTATTTTTGCTTCTTCATCATCTGTATACGGAGGCAATAAGAAAATACCTTTTTCCGAGACCGACAGGGTAGATTCCCCGGTCTCTCCATATGCGGCTACAAAAAAATCAGGTGAGCTTATTTGTTATACTTATCATCATCTTTACAATATATCAGTATTCGCTTTCAGGTTTTTTACAGTTTACGGACCAAGACAGCGGCCCGAAATGGCAATCCATAAATTTTCCAGGAAGATCCTTGAGGATAAGCCAATAGAAGTATATGGGGATGGGACCTCATCCCGTGATTATACCTATATAGATGATATAATAAACGGAATTACAAACAGTCTTGGATGTATTAATGGATATGAAGTCATAAACCTTGGTAATTCAAAACCGGTTGGTCTTCTAAAACTGGTAGGACTTATTGAGGAGACTGTGGGGAAAAAAGCGTTAATAAACTTTGAGGATGCGCAGCCCGGGGATGTATTTACTACATATGCTGATACCCAAAAAGCCAGGAAACTGATAGATTATAACCCGGAGACCCCTATTGAAAAAGGGATAGGACATTTTATAGAATGGTATAAGAAAAAGAAAAAAGAGGGAACATTTGATGGTTGATAAGATCAGGAAAAAAGTCACTGGAAGAAAAGATACAAAAACAGGAAAACCAAAAAAAGGCAAAATAGATCTTTCCATAGTCATCCCGGTTTATAATGAAAAAGAAAGCGTAGAACATCTTTATATCAATTTAAATGGCGCACTTTCTAAACTGAAACTCAGGTATGAAGTGATACTGATTGATGACGGGAGTATTGATGGTACATATGATGAACTGAAAAAGATCCATAAAAAAAATGATTCATATAAGATCATAAGGTTTAGAAGAAATTTTGGACAGACTTCTGCCATGAGTGCAGGTTTTGACTATGCAAACGGTGATATCATCATCACTCTTGATGCTGACCTTCAGAATGATCCAGGAGATATCCCTGCTATCCTTGCCAAAATGGATGAGGGTTATGATATAGTCAGTGGTTGGAGGAAGGACAGAAAGGACAAAGCTGTGTCCAGGAGGTTCCCGTCCATTGTGGCAAATAAGATAATATCAAAACTGACAGGTGTAAATCTCCATGATTACGGGTGCACCCTTAAAGCATACAGGAAAGAAGTAATAGATAATATCGATCTTTATGGAGAGATGCACAGATATATACCGGCAGTAGCAAGCAGGATAGGCGTAAAAGTTGCAGAGATCCCGGTTATACATCACAGCAGGAAGTTTGGAAAGTCAAAATATGGGATCTCAAGGACGATAAGAGTCATCCTGGATATAATAACTATTAAATTTCTACTCAGCTATTCACAGAGACCCATCCAGATCTTCGGGCTCCTGGGACTTATTTCAGGAACAGCCGGATTTATTATTACAGTTTACCTGATAATAATGAGGATATTTTTCAATGTGGGACTGGCTGACCGGCCACTCTTTATCCTGTCGATATTTATGATCTTCATAGGGATCCAGCTGATCACTATGGGACTGCTGGCAGAGATGAATATGCGGGTTTATCATGAGGCCCAGAACAAACCTACCTATGTTATTAAGGATATAATCTAATAGATAAAGATGAATAAGATAAAACACCTACTTGATCTTTCAAGGATCTTTTTTTCATATACTCTCAAGTGTGAGTATTGCCATTATATGCCTGTAAAGCTCTGGATCGAAACTACAAACAGATGCAATCTTAGATGCGGCATATGTTTTAATAAGGAAATACCCGATAGTGAAAAAGGCAATATGGATATTCACCTCTATAAGAAAATAATTGATGAAGCGAGAGGCAGCGTATACGATATTAATCTCTTCCACAGGGGGGAACCGCTTCTTCATCCGGAAATAGTAAAAATGATATCTTATGCCAAAAGTAAAGGGATAAAGACAAGGATACATACAAATGCGACCTTGCTTGTCCCGAAGCTGGCCAGAGATATAATACTTTCAGGTCTTGATATGATCTCCTTTTCCTTTGACGGTTACACAAAAGAATCTTATGAGAAAAACCGGACGGGTGCAAAATATGAAGAAAGTCTTGAAAATATAATAGGCTTTTTAAAAATAAAGAAGGAACTGAATACGAATAAACCTTTTACTATTATCCAGATGATAGAACCAGGCAGCCCCGGGGAAAAAAGAATGGATGCTGGTCCCAGGGACGGGTTTTTAAGAAATTTTGACGGCCTACAGCTTGACAGTCTGGTCACGAGGACGCCTCATAACTGGGGAGGCCTGGTCAAAATGGAAGAAAAGGATAAAGGATGGTCAGAAAATAAAAGGATGATACAATGCACATTTCCCTGGTACTGCCTGACAGTTCTTTACGATGGGACAGTTTGCCTATGTCCTCAGGATTTTAGGGGAAGTATAAATGTAGGCGACCTTAATAAAAGTACGATCAGGGATATATTCAATAGTGAAAAAACCCTTGAGATGAGAAGGATCCTGGGCAGGGGGAGTGCCGGTGAAGCGGAGCCCTGTAATAATTGTGACAGGGTAAGAAGAAAGACATTTATAGGAATTCCAGGGGAGCATATAAGTTCTTTCATCAGGGACAATTTTAGGAGATAAAGTTTTTTAAGCGTTTGGGATCAAAATACGAACAGGTAATGTATTTTAGATAATTAAGATGTAAAATGTTGAATCATTCTAGTAATGGCATGGTTCCTGTATGGAGGCATAAGTTCAAAATATGGATAGAATATTTAAGAGAATTTAATGGGTAAAAAAAATAAAATAATATCCTTTTGCCAGAAGAACAGGAAAACTATATTTTTAATACTCAGAATCACAATAAGTGCTTCACTTATTGCATTCCTGATAAAGACACAGTTCAAAGATTTTGGGGTAGCCCTGGAAATACTCAAGCTCTCGCATAAGGGACTGCTCCTGCTCTCGTTCTCGACGCATATAGCGGGAGTATGGATAACAGCTGAAAGATGGAAGATACTTCTAAGGGCCCAGAATATAAGATTGGGCGTAGGCAGTCTTTTAACTACTGTCCTTATAGGGTTTTTCTTTAATAATTTTCTGCCGACAAGTATTGGAGGAGATGTATTCAGGACATATGAATGTGCCAAAAAGGCTAAAATACCGATAGAGAAATCTGCTTCCGTCATCCTTGTAGAGAGATTTTCCGGAGTCGTAAGTGCAGCCACCTATGCTATTGTGGCACTTTTTCTTGGGTTTACTGCCATAGGCGAGCAGTCTGTGATAATTCCCATAGTCATATTTTTTGTCATCTCACTTATCATAGGATTTTTTTTAATAAACCCTTCCATATTTAAGTTGGACCGGCTTGTAGAAAAAATAGGGTTCCTGAAAAGAATAAGAGAGAAGCTATCAAATATATATCACACACTCAGAAGTTTTAAGAAATCAAAAATAGTACTCGTGAAGGCTCTTCTTTATAGTTTCCTGCTGCAATTTATGGTTATTTTAAATTATTTTCTTGCAGCAAGGGCTCTTGGTATTGAACTTGAGTTTATAGCATTTATTTTTATAGTACCTGTTGTGACTATGATAGCCATGCTTCCGATCTCTATCGGGGGAATAGGTCTTAGGGAAAATTTACTGGTTTTCATTCTCGTGGCGATGGGCGTGATCAATGAGAAGGCTGCACTACTTTCACTTATACTCTTTGCAATGCTTGTAATTGTTGGAATTATTGGAGGCCTAACCTATATCATCAGACCTTTTTTTAATAGCAGCAATAAGGTGAAGAGCATAATAGATGATGGTTCACCAGAAACAAATAAAGAAATGGATAGAGATAATACAGAACTAAAAGAATCAGAATAAAAATAATTTAAAATTCAAAGATATTTATTATTTTCCGAAAAAATTCTGCCAGATGCTGTTCATAAAAGGTAAAATCCATTATTTCTAAAAAGATTATGACTGCAAAAAAGATGATGGCTGCAAAGAATAAATAATATATAATTTTTATTAACCATATTTTTTTCATATTATCAGTATAAATAAAATTAATATTATTACTATCAGGCCACTAGCAAGATCATCTAATCCTTATTACCTTCTTGCTCCGGAACTATTAAGATAAGGAACTACAGCATTAAAGACTGTCTGGGCGACTACTGCAGACCCTTCCGGTGTATAGTGTATCCCATCATAAATATATTTACCCTTACTTTGTGAAAGCGGCGTAAGGACATCTATTACAGGTAGTGAATATTTGGCTGCTATTTCAAGTATCTTTTGATTATATAATGGCCAGCTTTCCTTTCCGGGATAATTAAGGGGTCCGATAAGATTAATAAAAACAGTGGCACCAAGATTCCTGGCTTTATTTACAAGGCCTTCCATATGCACAGTGAAATTACTCAAACTCCATCCGGCATCATTGGTCCCATAAGCAAGTATCACTATTTGCGGGCTGTGTACTGCTACAGTATTGTCAAATCTATAATAACCCTGGTTTGATGTCTCACCATTCTTACCACTTGCCACAGTATTATAATCCGCCCGGGGATAATTTGCCTCCATCAGATCATCAAATCTTTGTACCCAATCTGACTTGGCGATCAGAGAGTCTCCCATTACGACTATAGACATATAGATAAACCTGCTTACATTAAGACTTTGTGGCTCGAGTGCATATTCCTGGCTCTCGTTTTCAATCTTAAAGCCGGTAGTTATGGTCCCGCCCTTATAATATAGATCATTGTTTACCTTTATCCTGAAAGTGATCACCTGCTCTTCGCCCGGGGCCAGCCCTTCAAGGTCCCATATAAGTCCTCTGATATCATCATCCCACCTGATACCTTCCACAGTCCCGGAATTACTTATATAAGTCGCACCTTCGGGAGTAGGACATATGAGGCTATAATCATCAGCTTCTCTCTGCCCCGAGTTTTTTAAGACAATCCTTATATCTATTGTCTCACCCGCCCAAAGGTTTCCGCCATTGCTATCAGAGATAGCGGCCTCTGACGTGGAAAAATCAGGAAAGGCCCTGATCTCATTATATGCGGATTCACGCATGCTAATATCCTGGTCGCAGCTGAGCTGGAAAAGAGTCTCGACAATATCACCATCATCAAGTCCCTCATTTATCTTAACTTTGAATCTATATGTTATAGTCTTTCCGGTCTCAAAAAGTCCGGTATCCCATATTATATTTCCATCCTCATATTTTCCATTCCCGTTAATTGAGCCTTTGTCTATTGTGACCATACCGGATATTATGGCTTTCAATTGAAAGCCGGTAGCATTCATATCGCCATCATTTTTTATCTTCACAGTATATTCAAGTTTTTCTCCCATATAGAGGTGTCCTCCACCGGTATCGCTTGTATTTATTACAAGATCGGTGAATACCGGCTGGCTGATGACAGTATGAGAAGCCGGAAGGTCCAGGATGCGGGTGAATACCATATCTTTTATTATGTACTGGAACTGTATATCCTCCGGAGCAATAATAGTACCATTATCCAGGGGATCATCGATAATAACTGTAAAACTCATTACTCCTGAAAGGCCTTTCCCAATATTATCTATTTCAAAAGTTACCGCTGAACCATCTTCTTCAAGTAGATATTCTGCTGCAGAATCCGAGAAACTTGTCGAATCCGGAATATCTATAATTATTTTTAGATTGTCCACATTCCTGAAACCAGTATTCATATAATATATATCATAAGTTATTTCTTCTCCGGGCTTTACCTCGTCTGGTGTAATGGAGGAGATATAGTTGAATTGGGAGTCTTCAAAATTTGGCTTTAAGTAAAAATAAAAATAATATACTGCTGCAACTGCAATGCATATGATTAAAATTGCCCCGATAATTATAAAAAGAAGCTTTTTTGAAATATTGCCGGATGTATTACCAGCAAGCCTGACCTTGATTGCTTTTATACTGGCTAAGGTGAATATTTTCTTTAATTTATTTAATATTATTGTATTTTTATCTTTAAACCAGATCAAAAGGTTTTTGATCCTTGAAAATATATTACAAAAAAAAACTTTTAAACTCATACTATTCCTTTATTCTATAATTCCTTCTTCTTACTCCTTTTATTACTGCCAGGTTTCTCATCCCCCATGGATTCCTTCAGCGCTATGCTTCGTGCAAGCTTTGTGATCCTTGAGTCAAGTTCTTCAAGCTTTATAAATATCCGCAAAATAAGGTAAAGGATAAGCAATATGCTGGTGACCATAAAGAAGTCAAGACCTCTGCCGAATCCAAAAAAACTAGCAATATTATGACTTATATCCGGGAAAATAGAAAGAAGTATCAATATGACCCAGATCGAGGCCCAAAAAATGAATTCATTTATAGTAAGCTTTTTTTTCCTGAGCCGGAGTATTACCTTTATTAGAGCAAAAATAGCAAATATTATAGCTATTACCTGGATCGGTCTTATCATGGGAGCCTCCCTGGTCTTATAATTCTTATTTTATAAACCATCTGGCCAGCATCTTAAACAGAATATTCAAGCTATTGGATATTCGCTGGCCCTTTTTTATGGAATAGTCCGTATATCTTATTTTAACCGGGACTTCGACATACCTGATCTTTTCCAATTTTATTTTCTCTATTATTTCGGAAGCATGTTCCATGCCCCGGGATTCAAGCCTCATTTTCGAAGCAGCTTCTACAGTCAGCGCTCTGAGACCATTATGTGTATCGGTAAGCATTATTCCGTACATCAAGAAGAGGAGGATGGTCCCCCCTTTAAGCATTACTTTTTTTACCCATGGCGTATTGCTGTCTTTACTTAGAAATCTTGATCCAAGGGAAACATCAGCCTCACCATCGATTATCGGCTTTATAAGATCTTTTATGTCGCTGGCCATATGCTGTCCGTCAGAATCAAAAGTGATTATGATATCTGCTCCTGAAGAAATAGCATATTCCAGGCCGGTCTGTATGGCAGAGCCCTGTCCCAGGTTTATTGGGTGGGATAATACAATTGCATTGTTTCTCATGGCTATCCCGGCTGTATCGTCAGTAGAGCCGTCATCTATGACGATCATATTATTATATCCATGCTTTTTTAAGTCATTTATAACATTAGCTATGCATGCCTCTTCATTGTATGCCGGAACAATAATATATATACTGGACTCTTCTTTCAAATTACTCCCCTGGCTAAAATTTTAATTCCTATCCTGCCGTCATGCTGCTGTAGAGAATATTCTATAGCCTACCTGATATTTATTTCAATGTCTTCTGCATGAAAATAATTATCATATGAAGTAAGCCTGAACTTAATAATTGAATTCCCGGTATCAAATCCGGAAAGTTTCAATATAATACTTATCTCATCCCCGGAACCTATTGTATAGCCGCCGCCGACCCAGATAAAGGTATCTTCTACCTTTCCGGGATATTGTGTGATGTATCCGGAAGGGTCAACAGCATCAAGTGTTAGAATATTTCCCAACTCAAGTTCGAAAGAGTTGATCTCCAGGTCCAGGTTATCATTATTCTTTATAGTATACTCTACAGTGAACTGCTGTCCGGATATCTTGTCAGGGCTATCCAGGCCATTTTCTATTTCAATATCAAGAAGATCAAGGTACTCGGCATAAGTATCAGGAGGAATATAGCTGTTAAACTCGATCCTCTTGATCTTATTTATATCAAGGGTCCTGGTATCTTCTATTCCTCCGGAGTATTTTACCGCCCCCGCATAGCCTGCTTCTGGAAGCAAGGGTATTTTGTCAGGAGAACTATTGTCATATGGCCAGGCAAAGAGGGTCACTTCATTGCCGAGGTGTGATTCGATATCTTCTTTTGACATGACCAGTTCATTGATGAACTGGTCATCATCTGCAAGCCCCAGGCGTATATGGTTTACAGAATGCGACAGGAACTCAAGGCCGTAATCATGCATCTCGATCACTTCGGGCCATATAAGCATCGGCCTCATCGGGACCGGACGGTCAGCATCAAAAAAGTTTACTACTCTTTCTTTCTCCGTCTCCTTTATAAATCCGGTTACCAGAAAGACAGTCATCGTATAATCATATTTCTTAAGTATGGGCAGGGCATTAGTATATAGATCGCCGAAGCCATCATCAGAAGTTATGATGGCAGATTTTTCAGGAAGTACTCTTCCATAGTCTATATGATCCATAAGATCCTTAAAAGTTATGGTCTCAAAACCGAATTTTTTCAAGGCCTGGCAGAGTGCATCAAAATGATTGGTGTATAATTCGATAGGTATCTCAATTTCATCCTCGATTGCATGGAGCCCGATTATGGGGATCTTCCCTCTTGTATAAGGACGCGTTCCAAATATCAGAATATCCTGTTTTTCAGTTATGAATTCCGGAATCTTCCCGCCTCTGACAGACATCTGTAATGAAGTAATGGTATCCTCGGATAGACCTTCCTTGATGATAAGCGGTATATTGATTTTCCTCGTCTGGCCAGGTTCCAGTTCATCTATAAGAAATGGATCATATTCAGGATCCATGACCAGAAGATCTCCTGTTATCAGGCTGACTATAATATCATTATAGGTAGCTTCACCAGAATTGATTATTTTGATATCAGCCATGATAGTCTCTCCCGGATAGAGATCGCCTCCATTGATGTCGGAAAATTCCAGTGTTGACTGTGTAAGTGAAGGATCCGACTGAGTCTTGTCAGTATTAATATTTATATTTTCTACATCAGTCCCGGGCGCGCAAGATCCGATGAATATAAGAAGAAATATCACAGAAATGAAGATGATGAAAACAAGCAGGGCCTGTTCTAATATCTTTTTTAGAAGTATTTTCAAATATCTCTCTTACTTAAATTATATTTTAGTTTACTATTTTAACCCTAAAACCCTTTGTATTGAAATATTATTTTACACTAATTAATTTAGTTTTTAAGAATTGATTGAGATGAGAGGGTATTAGTCCTTAAAATAATGGTATTCTTAATTTAGCAGTTATATATTTTCCTGATTTATGGTATTTTTGTTTGTGGAATAATAGAAAGCTTATTGAATGATCATTATTCATCTATTAAGTGAGTGGAGTGAACTGTGAGAATATTTTTAATAGTTATTTCCTTTATTAATACACTTTTTTATATGCTAGTGTATGCTTATTATGATAATGTGCTGAGTATGCTTGGGAACATATCCATATCTGTAGGTCTGCAAAATTTCTTAAAGACTCTGATACTCCTGATAGTGGGATTCTGTATCGGGATAATGGTAATGCTCCTACTTAATAAAAAATCAGGTAGAAGCTCTTTTGATTTAAAAAATCTTATCTTGATCGGCATAGTACCCTTTATGCTCTTGATACTCTCATCTGGCCCGGTTTCAAGCTTTATCTTATCCAGGCTCCTGGCCGGGAATGAAAAGATCCAGGAACTAGTCTTTTATCTGCTTTCCAGGAATGTATTATGGTCCGTCTGGTTTGGTTTTGCGCTCGGTACCTCTGTAAGGCCCAGTTTTGAAAAGAGAAGGAACAAACATGCCTCTGCCTATGTGCTGAATGAGGATAATGTGATGAGATCAAGAGAATAATCTTTTAGTTAGAAGGAAAAAGATGAGATTTGTCCTGATAATCATTAGCTTTGTAAATATACTCCTTTATTATTCCGCTTATGCTTTTTATGATACTATCCTTGGTGCTCTGGCGAAATATGAACTACCGGTTGGTCTGTTGAGCTTCATCAAGTACTTCATTATCTTCATACTTGGTTTTCTTATAGGTTTTTTGATAATCCTGGGTATGCGTCTCAAGGTCAATATGAATTATTTTGATATAAAGGTCCTGCTTCTGGTGGGATTTGTTCCGGCCCTGGCAATAATATTCTCATATTCCGGACTTGCGAACTTCCTGGTTACCAGTATTTTTAAATCCAATAGTACAGTAAGCGAACTTTATTACTATTTCTTTTCAAGGACAGATATATGGGCCATATGGCTGGGTGTTGCTACAGGATCCTCTATAAGGGTAAAACTGTTTCAGAAAAAAAAGTACAAGCACGAGGCTATTGAATAAAATATTTCTGATACTGTATAGCTGGTATTAGTATTTCCAATACGGCTGTCTTAGAATGTATAATCCTAAGGATTTAGCATGTTTCTATTGATACATAAAGCTTGCATCACTGTCTTTATATGATGAATTTGTTATATTGGTCTTCGTCCCTGTCCTGATATCAAAGATTATGAGGTCTTCTTTTCCTCCGGACCTTTCTTCATAGACAATCAGGTGATCATCAGGAGAAAACACCGGATGTCCATCCCAGTCGCCATTACGGGTAATCCTTATTTCGTTCAGGTCCCTGATGTCCGCATAATAGACTTCACTATTGTCACCAAAATATTTAGTATAGGTTATCTTTGTTGCATCATTCGAGAGGTCCGGGGTCCTCCTCCGGTCATTATTATTAAAAAGTCTGGAAACCGATGAGCCATCATGATTCATTATAAATATATTATCATGTCCCGGCATGCCTGATTCAAAGATTATCTTCAAATTGAATGGATGACCATTGGGGTGCCAGTCATGCCCGCTGCTATTATGTGTAAGTCTTTTTTGACCGCTTCCATCACTATTTATACGGAAGAGTTCCCAATCGCCGTCTATATATGCTTCAAAATAAATATATCTCATATTATATGACCAGGCAGGATATGCTGATCTGTAACTATTGTAGGTTATCTGTTTTTTATTCTGACCGTCCCAGTCCATTATCATTATCTGCCATATACCATTGATATCCGAAGTATAGGCTATCTTCTTTCCATCAGGCGAGACCTCAGGATAAAGATCATCCCTATTGTAGTCCGTAAGTCTGTGGCGCCCCGTTCCATCCAGGTTTATGCTATAAATATTATAATTTCCGTCCTGGTTGGATCTAAATACAAGTTTCTGAACTGAATATCCGTTTTCGATCATTGAATTACCGTAGGTGGCGGTCAAAGTAGTAGAAGCAGTTACTTGTTCCTCCTGCTCTGCTTTTTGGGCGTCAAGATAGTCTTTGATAAGTGAATTATCTATGGCAACTCCTTCTATACTGAGTCTTTTACTGCTATCCTGGTCTTCAAGGCTAACCGTAGCTTCTATTAATGACTTATCTTCTTTTTGGCCTGATAAGAAGATATCCCTTTTTTCGAAATTATAGATATTTGGATTTGCGGAATCAAATGCATATATAAAAAGCGTATGTTTTGAACCCGGCTCCAGACCGGGGGCATCAATACCTATACTAAAACCGCTGTAGAAGTAATTATTATTACTGAAAAATTCTGCGACACCGGTCCGCGGGATACCATAAGACGCATCTCCTAGAGATCTGCCAAAGTCCATAGGTCCGTCCAGGTATATTTTTATCTTACTTATTCCGGTATTTTCCGATGATCCTGTATTTACGGCCCATCCCTCTATAAGTGAAAGATCTTCTATAGGTTTTTGCTCTGCCGGCCTATCTATAAAGATCTTTATATCACTATTGCCGGTTTTTTGTCCGGAGATATTAAGCGTTTTTCTTATATAGTCCCATCCTGAGATCGTACTGTAATAGTAAATATACAGAAAGTGCGTTGAGCCGGGATCAAGTTCCAGACCGCTGATGGTCCATTCAAATTTAAAACCACTTTTAGAAAAATCCGGACCATATAGTTCCACGGCCCGTGATGAATCAAAACCATAGGGTGCTGCGCCAAGGTATATCCCATTATCCATGTCTCCATCAAGATATATCTTTACTGTGTCCTGTTCGGGGACTTCAGTTTCTTGATCCGTATCTTCTAAACTGTTTTCATCATCACCTGATACATCACTGGAAGATCCGTCATCTCCGGAATCAGCAGCCAGGCCATCATCTCCGGCTGTTTCCTGTTCTTCTGTTCTGCCCCCTCCTTCATCATATGCATTACCCGATCCCATACCTTCTTCAAGATCAGGAGTATTGATCCCGTCCAGACCGGATATAGTATCGGGCTCAATATCTGAGATATTGTTTATATTAGAGTCTCCAGCTATCAGGTCTCCCTGGTCGTCATCTGCATATTCAGCAGCCGCCAGCATATCCCTGTCAGGAGAAGATATTGTACTAATAAAAGTGGTGAGAAAAAGAGAGGAAACTATAAAGAATAATATTAAAAATATTATTAAGATAACTCTCATATAAAAATATTAAAAATCTTTTATGTTTATTATTTTTTGTTATAGTATTATAAAAATCATATTTGTACAAATAGAAATAATCTGCCATAATCTGGAATTTTAAAAATTGATTTTTTTATAATACTATAATATATGTTAAAGTATGCATTGTTGATATTTTATATCATTTTTAAATTTTTTATAATTAAGGAGAAACAGTGAAATATTTTAAAATATTTTTAAACGTTTTTGGTTTTATAGCTTTATTTTGTTTTATAACCCCCAATAGGTTATTTGGATATCTTGATGCTGGAACCGGAAGCTATATGGTCCAGATAATAATAGCTTTTGCAGCAGGGGGAGCATTTGCGATCAAAATATTTTGGCGCAGGATATATGGCTTTATAAAGAGAAACTCCTCTAAAAATAAAAAAGATGAACAAGAAAAAATATAGGATGAATGAACCGAGTTCGTTTAGGGATCCCAGCGGATTCCTTTTTTATGGCAATGGCTCTATTTACCGTCAAATAAATATCATATATAAGGAAGATTACGACCTACTAATGGAATCAGGCCTGTATGAGGCCCTGATTGATCAAAACTTACTTATCGCACATGAAGAAGTGGATATTGAAGGACCTGAACCCGGTAAAGCATATAAAATAATAAAACCAGAGCCTATTCCTTTTATATCATATCCTTATGAGT